>JACLAB010002509.1_pt1 | contig 24358 bp, 3 predicted proteins | sample 8027921 | NCBI WGS metagenome assembly JACLAB01 (sample SAMN15725117, study PRJNA655200) | protist metagenome | isolation source: fluorescence activated cell sorting (FACS) single amplified genomes of... | place: USA: West Boothbay Harbor, Gulf of Maine | collected 2000-07-19
GGATTTGTTACCGATGATTTACGTGACCGATCCGAATTGGGCGATTTCTGACGGCGACCATACTTTTGACGCCGTGGAGAAAGGTAAGGCCTTGGCGTTTATGGACGCACTTTTACAATTTGCGAGCTTGAAGAGTGGGCGAGTAAAAGAAACGAGACCGAAAAGAATAGAGAAGAAGAAACGAAAGCGAAAAGAGGAAGGAGAGGAAGGAGAAGAAGGCGTGAAGAAGGTAGAAGACGGGGAAAAAGAAGAAGAGGAAGAAGAAGAAGAAGAAATAGAAACGATAGAAGAGGAAGTGAAGCACAAGTGGTTGTTCACAAAACCTGAGCGTGTAAATCCGCTCATACAGCAGTGTATCATCGATACTTTTACTGAAGTAGAAGTTGGAGACGAGACGCAATACGGCGAGTCGCGACTACGAACGAAGAGACTCAAGGATTTACTCATCCTTCACATTATTCTTCTCGCGTTGCGCATATCAAACTGGCAATTGGATACTGAATCCCTACGCGCCGCTTTGAAATTGAAAACGACCGAGTTTACGCCGATGTATAAGCAATTGGGCGCGAGTAAAGTTACGTCGATTAAGCATAAAAAAGACGAATCGCCGACGGTTGCACTCGTCATGGCTGAGCGTCAGCTCGGGACCATTTTACCGGAAATCAAGAACCGCGTACAAGCGAAGAAGAAGAAAGAATATTAAAAGTATTCGGTTGAACGAGATAGATTCTCATGTGATAAAATATAGGCTAGGCTTCTAGGCTTCTAGCGCCGCCCTGCAAGACGTTTCCGTTTCCCCGGCGCGTTCTCAAAGCTACATCCACCGTCGTTCCCGTCCTCCCCAAAACACTCCACTCCACCCCATCTCTCGTCTATTTTCGCGCAGTCGAATAGTTCCTTTCCTAATTTTTCGTTCACCGCGTTGTGCACTTTACACATCCACTCCTGAAAGCTCACCGAACTGTCCACCTCGGGAGGATTTCTCTCAATAACCGTCTTAAAGTGCGTCTGACACTCTTTGCACGGATATAAAGTCGCCATGGCGTTGATTAAATTCTTCGCGTCTCTCTTCTCTCTTTCCGTCGGTTCGTCCGGGTACTGCGAAGCTATCGAATGCAACAGAAGCCACGTCGCTCTTCCCAAGTCTTCCTTGGAAACGTATTCCGTGGAAGACGCTCCTAGGGGATTTTCTCTGTCGATGATGTGTTCTCCTCTTTTGTCTTCTTCGCGATGACTTTCGCTCCGGTTATCATCGTAGTGCTGCTGTTTATGGTGGTGGTGGTGCCGAGGTTGTTTGCTCGTAGTATTCGAAGCGCCAAAGCCGCCGTCGTCCGTCGTCGTCGTCGCGCCGTGCTGGGAGATCTTTCGAAACCACCACGACGGTGAGTTTTGCGACATCCTGATGATTTTTCTGTGAAGCGTGAAATTTTGAAAATGTCTCTTCTTCGTCGTCTTCTTCTTTTGTTGTTTGCGTTTCTGAAAAAGCTTTACTCACAATCGCCCCGCGCGCGTTTATTAACGTGAGTTTATGATATAATCAAGCACACAAACACACGCACACACAAACACAGAGAGAGAGAGAGAGAGAGAGAGAAATGATATCGTCGAAACGTGAACAACAACACGGAGGAAAGACTTTATCATCATCGCAGCAATAACTTTTTTTTTACCTCATCATCGCATCGCGAAGAGTGCATACAAATTTTCGCACCACGCTCCTCCATTTGTAATAAGCTTTTTTAGCAGCACGAGATGGAAAGCGCCTTGCGCGAATCATTGACGCGGCTCGCGAGAGTCGCGCGACGAGAATCGGCGCACGCCGTTGGACCTGAAGATGAGTCGAAGCAAATTATCGCGACGATACAGGTACGTTTTGTTTTTGTAGGGGTGGGAATTTTGTTTTCGTGTGTGTTTTCCGAGAGAGAAGGAGAGAGAAGACAAACTCTGTGTATCTAACCGACCAATTTTTTATTCCAACGCTACAACAGGAAACCTTGGAGGCTGCGCACGAGGAGGACATCCCAGCTTTATCGGCAATATTTTTGGACCCTGACGTTGGAATTTTGAACTATTTGAAAGAAACTTCGAACGTGTTCGCGAAAGATGTGCAAGCGGCTCGGGCGAAGGCTTTCGACGCGATTACTAAACATATCGAACGCGTCGGTCAAAATCAAAGTTCATCAAATGCGAGGGAAATGCGCGATCTGTGCATGCAGCAGTTCCGCAGCGAGCAACAGAATACGACTAAAGCTGCTGCTTTGGGACCGATAATTGCGCTTTTTGGTATGCAGCTGCCTTTCGACGCGACGGAGGAAGAGTTGAAGAAAGTAGGGGAATCGTTGCGAAGAGATTACGAAAGAACTGCAAAGACGCCGACGGTAAAGTCTTTAATTTTGAAGGCGTGCGCGGCTTTGCACGCAAATTTTGATGTTGACTACAAGGAGGAAGATGCTGCGCGAGACGCACATCCAAGATGGTTGATTAATAAGGCATTGGGGATATTAGACGACCAAATTGGATCGGCTGATTCTGACGACGACGACGACGTGGAAAATGAAGAGGAAGTAAAAGGCGCAAGCGGGAAAGAAAAGAAAAAAATCGACATGGTATTGATCTCCGGCGCACTCGAAGCGATTGCTTCTTCTTTACAATCTGTCCCAGATAAGATTTCAACGAGTTCGCGAAAGGCCTTATCTAAAATTTTGCTCAAAGCGTTGGAACCTCCATCTTATGGTCAACGCAGCGAAGTTCCGAAAAGCGCGATGAAAGTTGTCGAATGCGTGGGCGCAATTTTAAAGAAAGAGTTCATCGAGTTTGCTCCTGAAATTTTTGAGAAACTCTTAGAACTCAGAGTATGCTCGAATAAAGATCTCACTAGAAACGCGATGGTTTCTTTAGATGCATTTTTGATAACCTTAAGAGATGCGTTGATGGACAATACTTTATTCGAGGAAAGCAAACGAATCGAGACTATGAAAAGCATGATGGGAAAGGTTAAAGAGCTTTTAGAAACAAAGTACGATAAAAACTCAAACCCTCGAAAGATTACTGTAGCGGTCCGTGCTCTAGGCAAACTAGCGAAACCTGCATTCTACATGTCGAGCGATGAGCTGGCGATGGATTTAGACGAGCTGATGGAACAATTAGCGAGATTTACTTTAGAAGAAAAATTCGCTGCGGGAGGTAACGCCTTTGAGAAGAGATTTGAATCCATGGAAAGACAGGTTGCACTCTTGATCGCATACACGGACGTTCTCGAATTGCAGCAAACTGTTGATGAAGCTACGTTAGATATGGTTGCTTCTATATTACGTTGGATATTTGAACATTATTCAACCGAAGTTGATACTAGAAAACGTGTCGTGCACGACGCCATTGTCAATTTATTTCAGACGTTATACGAGAGAGGCAGAGCGCTACGAAGTTTGTTTAGCAGGTGCGGACAGGCGTTAGTCCTTTTGACGTTGCGTGTTGGTCCACCCGATCCTATTGATAGGTTGTTGGTGGACGCCCCCCCGATACAGCTTTGGCCAAGATACGTCGATTTGTGGGTTCGCTTACTCGGGGGTGACGAAAAATACGAAAGATTCAAGCCGAATAGAGCGTCAAAACGTCGCATCTCATCTTCTGGGTCTGATACTAAGAGACGCTCGCAGAGTATCGACTCGGCGGTGGCAACGGAGCATTTATCAGAAAATTCCATGAATGTGCATGGAATGGATATCGATGTAGTCATAGATCAGCAAACCCAAATTGCCCAGGGTGCGGCAAGTGCTACGTACGACTGTTTAATGGAGCATATACTTTTGATATGCAATACTCTCGAACTTGGTGTTCGAGAGTCTACGGTGATCAAGCCTGGTGCGAGCTTAGGAGACGAAACGCAGGAAAAGGATGCGAAAATTCCAGAAGATTTAGTAGATAAAAACATAGAAGCAAACGCCTTGATAGCGTTAAATTTAGAAGGTAATTTAGAGGCCAAAAATCCAGGAGACGTGCAAACTTTTCTTGGCTTAGTCGATTTCTTCCGTAAAGTCATCGACGAATCCCCTTCAAGACATATGTGCGCGTGGATTGGTCAGCTAGGAGATGAACTCATGTTATTGGCGACGAAAAATACAGCTTTGAGTGGCTTTTACAAACTAATTCAGAGCTCGTTACACGCCGCGGAGCGCTCGGGATACTTTCGATCCGCTCGTCTTGATGAAAATGTACAAAAGATTACGAAAGATTATGAAACTCACCAAAATGCAAGTAACGACGAAGAGCAAGCTGCGCGGCTTGACGTGGCGAGGAGCTTTCAAAACTTTTTGCACGAGGTGCTCGCAGAAAGTTCGGGGAAAACTGGTGAACTCAGAGCGGCATCATTGAGTTTACTATTAGAAGCTCCCGAGGGTTTACTTTCCTTGAAAGACCTTGTACAACCATTGTGCTCGATGCTTGAACTTGGACTGCAACATTCACCGATGGCAGAAACTGGATTGAGGGTTCTGGAAACATGGCTGACCAATCGAAGGGAGGAATTGCTGCCCGCGCTTCCAGAGTGCGTGCGTAGCTTGAGGCCATATTTGGATCGCGGAGACGGTTTATCTGAAGATTCAGAAATCGATCGAAATGAAGCTATGGCTATGTTCGATATTGATGAGAACACACGATCTGGTAGCATCGCGGAGTGGCGCTTTGAGAAGCGAATGGAGAAGCAGGCGTTAGAGCAAAGAAGTAATTCTGAAGAAAAGATATTGCTAATGAGAATACTCAGATTACTTGGTTCTTTAGGTAGTTATTCTCACTTTTTAGTGAATTCCCTAGAAGAAGACGAACGAAGCAGCACGGATCAGAATAGGGACTCGAGCATTCTTTGGGATTCTACAATGCGGATTTCTATAGATTTACCATTATATGCCTCAGAAGCAACATTGTGGTTGGATAGTTGTTTGCCTCGGATCGCGCAGTTGGCCAAATTCTCTCGGGACCGGGCAACAAAAGTCGCAGCATGTGAAGCATTACATGCTATGACGTTACTTATGGTAGGACGCAATGCGCGAAGACCAGATTCAACTGACGATAAGAGTGGCATAACACCGTTCCATCTGGTGTACCGTTCGCTCTTTCCAGTCATCTTAGATTTAGCTGCAGATTTCGAACCCGTTACAAGCACTCTTTTCCGCAAATTAGCATTCCAATTAACCCGATGGTTTACGAAGAACCAAGTTCGAGAAGCAGCTGAAACGATGGCATTACTTGATGCCATTACTCTTGGTGTTGCTGATGCTCGCTTTGGCGTCAAGCGTGACTTATGCGCAGCATTAGCTGCCGAAGCGCTTAAGTGGAGCATAAAACAGATGACGGATGTTCAAAACGCCGTAAATGTGAAGAGTATTTTGCGCCGATTATACTCACTAATGTCGCATCCAGATTCAAATCGACGTCTTGGGGCTTCCAGTGCTGCGTTACGTTGTCTGGAACTATTCGAAACGCAAGATGGATCGGCTACGGAGATTTTGAAAAATCACATCTTGGAGATGCTGGAGGTCACACTTCGATCGTTTCGTCTGGCTTCTTTTACGCAGTCAAAAGATGCCGCGGAGGATGCCACGGCGCGTTTATCGCGATTGGTAGTACGTGTTTGTAAGAGACACGCGCGTTTACTCATGCAGCCTTCCAAGCCAGCAAGGTCGGGATCTTTTCAAACACTCCGTGATATTGTCGTGTGGATATTTGATGACGGAGTAGCGAGACCAGAGAGACGACTAAGACTAGAGTCGCAATATGCGTTTTGTGTTTTATACCCGACGTGCGAATTCGACATTCTTGGGCATATAGATGATAAAGGACTTCCTTTCACATCGGATCTATTTGATGAAGTGAAAAATGTAAACGTCTCGAATACTATAATTGGGCCGAGCGATCCAGCAAAGTGCGATGCTGCTATAAGCTGGCTTAATGCCGCAAGAAGTGCGTTTCACTTCGCCAGATGGAGCTTGGAAGTCAATATACTTCCATCTGAGATTTATTCTCAGCCGAGACATCTCGGCATATTCCAAAATGCATCGGAGTACCTGCTACATTTCGAAGAAGACGCCGCTATAAATGTGGGGCCGAGCGCCCTTCGGAAGTGGCGCCGATCAAAGGTGGACTTTCTCTTACAAGTTTTATTGTTTGTGCATACCTCGATTACGAAACTCAGATCTTCGAGTAGTGAAACGAAAGCTTCCCAAAATCTAGCTCTGAAAGAAGTTGTCGAAACCAATGGCTTTGTCAAGGTCCTCGTGAAATCATTCTTGTCGCTGGAGTCATTTGAAACTGAACCGCAAGAAGAAGCACGCATTTCAGCGACTTCGGCTGGAGTTTTGAAGGAGCTGAATTTACTCGTCAAAGAATATGGAGACAGATTGCCTCCGTATTTGAAGGAGATTAACACCAAAGTTCTAGAAGATCTTAGGTTAGGAGTGAGCAAAGATTCAACAGGTGATCTTGGGTGCGTGAATCTCTCAAGCACTTCAGGGTGTTCCAAAGCTGCGAGATTGGTCACGGGCTACAGAAAGCTATTCGAAATTAAATTGCTACGAGGTATTTTACCGCAGGAAGAGATGCAGAGCGGAGTTATCGGTGAGAGATTAGTAATGGTTGTGTATAATCTAGGTAAATCAGCCAATCCAAGACGAAAAGCTGTAGGAACTGAAATTTTGCGTTTAGCGTTTCAACTTGGTATTGACGCTCATCGAATCATGGAAATTATTTTAAGAAGAGACGATGAATTGGAGGACGGGTCATTTTTCACAAGTGCACAACAAAATGCTGGCATGGCGTCCACCCAACGCAGAAAAAAGGAGAAGATTGCTCGCCTCGAGCAAGAAAAGGGTGAATTGTTTTACTTATCCTTCCACAAATTGATTACGAATTACGTCACATTTGATTTTGAGAAGTATGCCACATCAATTCTAGATCGAGCGGCGAACGACATTTCCTCGCCGGGTGGAAGGATTGCGACGCTTCTACTGATATCAGTGCTTACAGATGCGGGAATACACGCACGTTCAGTCTTGCTTGCGTTTACGAAACACATACTTATCCTCGATCCACTTGTTAAATCTGACTCATCTCGATCAAATGATATCATCGCGAGGTGCCAGCGCAGAGCTTTAGCTATTATTGAACGTGCGCTGATTCTTGATGCATCATTGAAAAAAAGTCGAGTGTTATTCCACACCGAGGTTAACCATGAGAAAGAGAAGAAGGAACAAGAAAATGCGGCATACTTTATAGGAGACGCGTTGGCAACATGTTTGCGACTAGATTCGAGTTCCTCAGCACGGATAGAAGCCACACGAATTTCAATGCAGATTTTACTCCAGGATGGAATAGACAGGAACAACGTGTGTTCTGCTATTGTCATAGAAGCGTTGACAGATCTTGTGGAACATGTCAAGGCAGTAGAATTGGATCCATGGGACTCCTCTGGCGTCGCCGAAGGAACGAAAGATGCGATCCTTCGGTCGTTTCGAGAATCGTGTTCAAAAAGCCATCTCATGCGCGTTGTGCTTCCACTGATTGAAGATAAATACAGTGATCAGACGTTAAAGTTTATGACAAAGGCGATGAACTCGGTTGAAAACGCGTGGGATGAAGCGCTTGCGGTAGAGTTGTTCATCTTAGCGTTCGAGAAAGATAGAGAAACGTACCAGAAAAGGGTGTGCGGTCGACTTTTGAGCGTGATTTTAATGAATTCAAGTTCATCCGCGGTCTGCACTTTCATATCCGAACGAGTGGATGCGATCGTGGAAGTCTTAGAGCGCAGCAATAGAGGCGAATCGAACACAGATGCTGATGCTACGAACGTATTGAATGCATTTATAATTATGAATGGACTTTACCAGCAGTGCTCGAAAGAGCAGATTGCGAATGTTCGCCCAAAATTGCAAAATACAGCGGAGAAGCAGAAAAATCTTAATCAAATAGTTTCGACGCGTGCACTCGTCGAAATTAAAGGGAAAGGCGCATCTGGTAAGACTATTTTTGAAGTAGATAAGGAACTTTGTCTGCGTATTCGGCAAGTTTGTTTTGAGACATTCTCTGCGCTACTCAATCGAACACAGACAAAAGAAAAAATAGTGAAGTTTTTCGATACTCTTCTACAAGGCGATGCACAGCGGTTCAATGGCTTGATTGATGGGAATTCTCCATGCTATATGGAACCGATATGGTCAAAATACGAAACACCTGGAGTGTTGCAAGATGCGAGCAAAGCGGAGGGAGAAAATGCACTTCCGTTTACAATGCTTTCTTCCACGCTATTGAATCTCGATCCCACGTTGACAATAAAAACTAATGCGGAACCAACGGAGCTAGCTAAAAATAATGTGTCTCATCCAAGAATGGATGCATGTTATCCGCAAAAATCCGCGGAGTCCTTATCACATTCAATCCGTGATAATTTGGAAGCATTTTCTGTTTCCAATGGCTTTTATTTTTTACTAGATATCGCGATGCAGGGTGCTCCAGAAGATCTCTCTCTTTCTGGAAGCACTTTAATTGGCCGCATAGTAATGTTGCTGAAGGACGTGCAATTGTTACCTCACATCAGATTTGCAATAGCAAAAGCGGTGTTGAGAGCGCAGCGCGTTTCAATTCAAGCGTTTAATCCAGCGAAAAACGCAAAGAATAACGAATCAAATACTGAGATGTCTCTTTTTCGAACGATAGCACCAGATCTTTTAAGCGCTGTAGTTATCGCACTGATTGATGTATCAAAATATTGCAATGAGTCCACTGAAGGATCAAAAACCCACTTTCAGCGCGAAAATATCATTCCTTCTCCTTGCCGGGAAACAATAGTGATGGCATTGGAGTGCACAGAAACGTGGACTGTTGACACAAGGTGTGCGCTTTCTAATCTGCTTTGTTTCGTGATTCGTAACTCACCGACTGGTTCCGTGGTCGAACTTCGTGAGAACGTCGCGCTCGGAACGCGTTTAGCGCGTAAACTACGAGACTGTATATTGTCAAACTTCGATTCGAATACGGTATACAACACGTTCTACGACGCTTTGAAAGAATTGCAGACATTGGTGAAAACACCGAGTCAAGAGGAAACGGGTCGACTTCGACGAATCGCGGGTGTTCAAATGATTGGCGCTTTTGTTGCAGATGGTATTCTGGATATTACCGGAAAGAAAACGGTCGTAAAATTTAGTTCAGAAACGCAAAGTCTTGAAAATGATTGGAGATCAGATATCACGCTGACAAGAGCGGTGGTTCATCATTGCCTGATGAAACCAGATGCAACTTCGGGTCGGAAATGTCATGAAGCAGCAGCATCACTTGTTGGATTCGCACTGGCAAAACGAGCAGAAAAACGGATGGCTCTGGAAACGAGTGAGGAGGAGGAAGAAGCGTGGGTTCGTGACTTGTCCGCGCGTCTTCACACTTTAAAGCAACACAAACTCGATCTTTTTTTGATAGCTCTGGATCGAATATCAAAGCATTACCCTCCTTATCCATATGAAACTGATTTTGCAAGTATAGTGCAAAGCTCTTTGGACAAAATTTACGGCGAACCGCGTTATGTCGCTTTGTGCGCCTTATCTCACGATATAATTAGTAGCGAAAATAATATTGAATGCGCCAAGCAACTGCTTCCGAGGATGAAATCATTCTTAGATAACAGAGACCCTCAAACTCATGCTCTTTTGATGGAAATTCTCGCCCGGGGAGTGTTATTTGCGTCATCGGAGGCCACCAATGCTTCGGAAGATACTTGCGATGCGGAATTACTGAATAGCGAGTCAAAACGTCTTTGGCTTGTCGTAATGAATAAAATTGACCGTGTTTTTCAATCTTCGTCGCCAGTAGCAACAAGAGTACGAGCTGCACAGGCAAAGTTATGCGCCGCTGTTTTGCATGCATTCCCCGAATTTAGAAAAGAAGGCGTTGTTATGGGACCCTTGTTTCGTGCAATGGCTGATCCAAATGAAGGTGCAGGGCGGGCTGCTGCTAGAGAATATTGGGAAAAGGTCAATCACGTGTACACCTTGGGTGAGAGACTACTAGATCTTATGAAAACACCGCCATCTGCGAGTGCGGAGGACTCGTGGATAAAGGCAACTTGTGCGTTAGTACTTGCTATTCCTGAAACGCATCAAGACTACGAACAGACTGTCGCTGAAGACGATTTGGCAGATTGTGAACTCACCGAACTTAACATAAATACGGACTGGCAAGGCTCTAGCTTGCCAATGACGCCGTTATTTTCAACAATGGGTACCCAAATGACATTAACTTCATCAAGTGGTTTGCCTGGATCTGGACGTCGATTTGTTCCAGGAAATGTGGTCGGAGTACCGCATAAGCCTGCACCAGGGCTCATTCGTGCGACACCGGCTGCTCTGGGAACGTTAGCAATAGCCACTCAACAGGCGCAAGCGGCAACGCTGGTTTCCGACGTTACGAAAGTACAAAGCGGAGGTTCTAGGATAATGTTCTCATCGTCTACTCTAGGAATGGAAGAATCTGGTGATTTACCAGAGTGGTTGATTGGTGAGCAAGCACAAAGTGGCACGCTGCAACGAGATCCTCTTTTTGGGTCCACATTGCCTCCCGTTCCGCAGACGCAAGTCACGCATCATCAAAAACAAACAACAATAGACGGATCTTCTAAATGGCCGGCAAAAAGGACGATTTCACAAGACTACTACAAGCGCAAGGACGAAACTGCAACATCATTGGAGGCTCGAAAATATCGTGCTCTTCAGAAGCACAGCAGAGAGCAAAGAAAACATGCGGTGCACTTAGTCAGACGATATCGCGACGGGGAGCTCCCAGATGTCAAAATTTCACGCGCTGAAATTCTTGCACCATTAGTTTCGCTTGCGAAGCGCGATCATGCGATTTCGGTATTGCTATTATCAGCGTTGTGGAATGCGGCCCAATCGGAAAAGTCTCGCTTGACGATAAAAGAGACGAATGAGCCTTGGAAAAACGCAGTTCCAGGTGGATCACAACGAGAACAGGCACGGAATCTTTTGTACGCATTCGCTAAAAGTATCAAGGGTTCTAACGTATTTCTCGCATCATGGGTGCTGAGAGCTTCTGCTGCTGATAAAGAGTCGAGAGTATCACCGAAAGATTTACGACGCATTGCATTTGCAGGGGATTGTTTAGCTGGTGGCATCATAGCTTTGGAATCAACTTTGATGGGCAAAAAATCAACTGCATTAACAGAAGATTCTTCGGATAACTCCACTAATTTCACATGGCGCGCTATGGCTGCTTTGCATCGCGCCACTGGTGATGGAGATGCTGCTTTATTATCTGTAGCTAAAGCATTCGACGATGATGAACAGACGCATTCTGCGCTCAAAGCGCAATTAGCAGGAGATGCAAAAAAAGCGGGTAAAATCTACAAAAAAATGAAGCAAAACAATACCAATACAGAAACTGTAGAATGGCGCTTCTGGACGCGAGAACGTACTCGATGCGCAGAACGGCTAGGTGAATGGTCATCTGCTTTCAACGAATTCGATGAAAATGTGAAGAGATGCGTTAAAGCTGGAGAGTGGCGCCAAACATCGAATTTGCTAACAGTTAGCGGCGAAGAACTTAGGGGTGTTTCTGGTGAAGCTTCCGGTGGAGATATGAGCGCAGCTGCCATTAGAATTGCCTTGAGAGAGCCGACACTAAATATGGGCGGGTTTTTGGACTTCCTATATAAAAGTGGTACGGATAAGGCGGACGAAGACTACACAAGGCACGCCTTATTACTACAAGATTTAGGCGTTGAATTTGCTGTCAGAGCTTTCGTAAATGAACTCGAAGATACTTCCAAAACTATTATTCGAGACGTTCGCGACAGATTTGCTACGCGCTGGTCTTCAACGCACCCAAAAGCAGTTGCTGTTCGTCGTGCGCTCTTGCAGTCACTACAACCGTGCGTTGAAATTGAGGAAGTGTTGCACTGCGCAACGTTGTCGAGGATCCCCATCTCAAAAAATGAGATGGCTGAATTTGAGAAAGGTTTAAAGAGCACGCTGTCAAAATGGCAAATGAGGTGGCCTTCTACAAGTTACGATTCTGTTGAAGTATGGGAGCGTGTATCATCGTTTCGATCCATCTGTTTGGAAGCTCTATCGCACCTCGCGAAGCAGACATCAAAGAATTCGATTAAACAGGCTAATATTGATGCCTGCTGGCACGCAAGTCGAGGTTTGCGGAGAGTTGGAGAAACAAAATTGTCTTTGAAGTTCTTGCAGAAATATGGCGAAGCGATTAAAAATTCGGACAAAGAGAAAGAATGGAAGTATGCAAAAGCTAAGCTCAAAGGGAAATTATCAGTTACGAACGATGCGGAAGATTTGGAATCCATTTTATCCACGATCCGAAACAGAGAAGACCTAGAAAAATCGTTCGTGATCGCGCCGCACATGGCAGATATAAAAAACATAGAAGGCTCAATTTGCGAAAAACTTTGCATGTTTACGAAAGACAAAAATCGCGTAGAAAATCTAGCCCACGAAACAATAAGCTGTTACTCTGCGGCAGAATCCTGCGCCGAAGCTGAGAACAACGTGAAGCTTTCATCAAAAGCTTCCTTGAACCTTGCGCGTTTTTGTGACGAGCTTCTCATTCGATTCGAAGATTCTATGACGATGGACTTCGATACGCTGAGCGCTACTCTCGTAAAGCACGTGCTGAGGGCAATGAAAACAAGATCTAAAGCATGCGAAAAAGCGCGACATTTGTTACCCAGAGTTCTTGCACTTTTGCGCGCCACGACAGGGAAAAGTCCAATACTTTTAGAATTTGTTAGTGGCGTAAGAAACACAGCGGCTTGGTATTTTCTCGACTGGATTTCTGAACTTGTTGTTCTACTCTCATCCGAATCGTCATACGATGCGGTGTCTCCGCTCATGACTCGACTCGTTGATGCGTATCCGGCTGCTATGAGGCCCCATTTTTCGCTCGGAAAGAACAACTTGACTCTTGCAGCTCTTAAAATAGGCGAAGTCTTATTGAATTCACAGGCTGCACTTCAATTCGAACGGGCCATTACGCTTCTCGATTTCCCGATGGCTAGATTGAAATGGTGGTGGAAGGAAATCGAACTCGTGGAGCACAAAGAAGGTTTGCCCCCAGACTCAAAGAAATTGTCAATGTTACTGAATGAAATGCTCGAGGATGTAGCAAATCCTGATGAGGCGAACTTGGGTCCCATTAATGCGACATTCGGAAAGCTCGCAAAACCAATTCTCGTAGAAATTACAAGATCGAGATCGATCAACCCGAATACGTCTGCCATTTCAAAGTTGCTTCAAGATGCAGTATTTGAGATCGAAAAACGATGGAGAAAGTGCGGAAACGAAGTATTCGAGTCGGCGTCTACGCTCCCACTAGGAAGATTTTCTCTATTTTTCTCTTCTTTTGAGCAAAGATCATACGGTAACGTCAAAGAACAGTTTATGGCGAATCTTGAAATACCAGGACAATACGATTCGCTCTCACAGGCTCCCGATCCAACTTGGCATGCGAAGATCGTAAGTTTTGAAACAAACGCAACCATATTCACACAGTCGAAACAGAAACCAAAGAAAATTACACTTCGTGGTTCGGATGGCAGAGAATACGCATTTATTGCGAAAGGTTCGGAAGATTTGCGACAGGATGAGCGGATTCAAAGATTGTATCGCGCGATGGATTCGCTCTTGACACAATCTCCATCTGCTAGAGCAAAAGCGCTCAGGATTCGAACTTTCCACGTCCTACCCCTGACGCGACGCAGTGGATTGATTGAGTTTGTCCATGGCACGGAACCTGTTGGTCGGATACTCTTGAATTCAAGCGATGATGCGAAAAAGAATATAGGAAATGTTTCCGCGCGACACGAAGCTTTTATTAAAGCGAGAGGTATGTTTGGTTTGAGCGGGAAAAAACGCAAAGAAATTGACGGAGATGCGCTTATCCAGGAAGACAAAATGGGTGTAATGTGTGATCTTACAAAAGTACCGCGACCGGCTCATGACGACTATCTCACCGCTATGGCAAACGCCGAACTGAATGCGAGCAAAAAAGTTCTTCGTGGATTGGGTCATCCAGGACATTCTCCCGCTAAGGACGCCATACGGCAGAAACTTCAAGTAGCGAGCGGATGTCCGGAAGCCTTCCTGGCAGCTAGGAGAGTTTTTGCGGCATCTCTTGCGGCATCTTCAATCTCCGGATGGATTGTTGGGTTAGGTGATCGACACTGTGAAAATATTTTGCTCGATGTTGCTCACGGGTCTCTCATACATGTTGACTTTGGTTACGCGTTTGGAACCGGAACATCAACATTGCCGATACCTGAGATTGTGCCATTTAGAGCAACGCGCACATTTCTTGGTGCTTTAGAACCTTTGGATGCGAAGGAATGGTTGGAGGCAGATATGGCAAGAGTTTTGACCGCTTTGCAATCGGGTAAAAATTTATTGGAAGGCGCTATGGACATTTTTATCCGGGACCCAATTTTAGATTGGACTCGGGAAACACAAAAAGGAGACGATGTGGAAAAGCACGTCGAGATGCGTGTCATGCATGCGCGCTCAAAGTTATCTCTCGCTAATCCAGCCTTCATATGCATCGAGCAGTGCAAGCCAAAGCATGGTCAATCCGCGCACTGGGAAGGACTTCAAAGGCTTATCATTGGTGACGACGACGGTGTGAGAGCACAAGCTGGAGAGACGTGCAAAGACGTAGACGAACAAGTCGAGTGCCTCATGGACATGGCCACCGATCCTCGCATACTCGCGAACAGCTGGACAGGATGGAAATCTTGGCTGTGATGAAGAACGGCGAACGAGAATATTTGACATCTTTTAATAGCGAGAGCAAAAACACCTACCAGTAATTTTAGGTAATTTTTTTCGTATTTTCGTGTTTTCTCACACCTTCCTCCATCTTCACCACAATTCATAAATTCAAATCCTTGCGGTCTCTCGCGAGGCCAAATGGCAGCGCCAGACTTAGATCCTAGATCTTCGGCCTTAGATGAGCTCCACGCATTACTAAAGAGCGATAAAATCAGTAAACGAAAGGTTAGTTGTCAAATCATCTTCCTTTGGGCGGACTTTTGCTTGCGCGAAAGATTTTCTCTTCTTCTTCTTCTTCCGATTTTTCTCCGAGTGCACAAATCGCGCTTTTAACAGGATTCAACCACCGGAAGAGAAAGGTTTCAGATATTGATGACTTGCGCTTATTTCTTTTTCACAACTTAATATTTATGCTCAAATATCCTCGCACTAACGCAATTCTCACTTTCACATACAGGAGGGCATCAAAGAGCTTAAAAACCATCTCGGTTCGAGAGATTTTCTGCAATATCTGGACAGACGCACGAATGACTTTACAGCTCAGTCTGAAGACGTGAGTTTGCGACACACTTGGTCAGGTATCGTGAGCTCCGTTGTGTCATATGTGAATGCAGAAATTGAATCACACAGAAGCAAGAGTAAAGCGTGCGATAAAAATATAACTTCTATATTGAGGGAAGTTGTCAAGACGGTAGAAGAAAGGAAGAAAGTTGCGGGTGTACAGTTGCCGCTTTTGAAGCGCGCGAAGAAAATTTTCGAGCACGTAGTAGATGTCTTGGAGGAAGCGGGAGCAGAATTCGCAACAGATTATTCGCATTTACTTCGAACGCATCTCTTAATTGTTCCAGAATACTGCACAAAATTGCAAGCAGATGTGTTCGAAGGATTGTGTGAATTTTTTGTACAGCAAATCGAACGGAAGCGCAATGACGAGGAAGAAGGCGATGAGTCGATGGGTTCGGACGATCTAGACGCTAGTGCCATCAGTAAAGAGGGGATGTATAAGTCCGCGTCGACTCTGAATCAGCTCTTAAAGTCTTATCCTTCCGATATTGCTTCACAATACGCTTTGAGATTACTCAAGTTCTTTGCAACGAGTTTGAAAACATTGAAAGAAGATACGAAACTTCCTGCAAGTTTGATGCTCGGTTTGAATCTAGTTCTGGCGAGAAACGGAATCGATTGTCAGTCGAACTCAAAAGAAATCCACGACGATGTTGCGCATTTCTTACTTTGGGCTTTCAAAACCAAAAATGCGAGAGATAAAAAATTGCGTGATCATCTAGTAACCTACTCACGCATTCAACTAAAATTAGGAGGTCTGGAAGATGAAAAAGCACTTCGAGAATTGGCCGTGACGTTAGAAAAGGAAATTGAAAGTTCATATTTGCAATTGCAACAAAGCAATGCTACTTCATATGAACGCGGTGGTGATTATGATAATGAGTATCGCGTAAAGGCCGCCCAATGGTCAATGTGTGAATTACTCGCCGACGTTCTCGCCGCGCACTCAAGATTGCACAAGAATGTTCTGATTGATCTAGACGATAATACTACCATCAGCCACGATTCAAAACGAGCAAAGACTATGAGTAATTACCCTAATTCGGTGAGTATTTCAACTTTGATTAGTAGAATTTGCGGAGAACATTCCAAAGAATGGGGCCCAGTAGTTTGCGCCTTCCTCTGCAACAGCGGGATAGATGAACGCATTTTCCCAGATAGTACTCTTCGAAATTGGGCCAGTTTGCTAAACCAAAAATTGCGAACAATCTACGCAGTAAGTGGCACTGATGCGCATGCACGTGGTCATATTTTGTGGCTTACAAGAGCTTTGGAACAGCTCGCAATCGTCATAAGATTCCGCAACGAAGACAACTCAAAGACTCTTTCAATATCAACGACAGATAAGGTGCTATGGACAGAAGCTCGAGATTTTGCATGCAAATGGCTTCCTGCATTGGCAACGGATAATGCGATTTCAAGTGCATCCTTGCGCTTAATATCCGCAATGACAGTCGCAGATCTCGTTGCAGCTCCCGTATCTTCTGAGTTCTGGAAACTTTATCCTTTCGATATGGAACAGCCGCCAACGATAGCCGCTTTAGAAACAATTGCGAGTATGAATCCAGAGCATTCTTTCGTTCTTTTTGGTAAATTTAGCAGTGATAGAAATTCGACTACGAATGTCGCAAATAGATTTCGATGGATACTTAGTTTGCTGGATTCATCGCCTCGAGATAAGCTAATCTTTTATAGAAAGAGAAATCCTTTTATTGAGAAAGAGTTGATGTTGAAAAAATTGGAGACGATTGTTCGGACAATTCGCACCGTGACGAGTATGGGATCAAAAGTTGATACTATCGACACAAAAGATTGGATTGACGGTGCAGACGAAGAACAAGTTCAAGTTCAAAGAGAAATCAGAGATCTCGCCTTTGTTTCGAATCTTTTCTCACGATTCAAACAAACCATGGCTGAGGAGGCAGATTGCTCAACAACCAATAATAGTAACGAAACGATTTCTGCCTTGACTTTGAAACCAAAAGCATCCGAAATACCTTCTACTATTGCTACTACGGTGATGTGCGATGCGCTAGTCACGGTTTTCCGAAATGGACTAGAAGACACCGATCTTTCATCCGAGGAAGCGTTCCAATTGGCGTCTGTTGCTTTAGAAATAAATGCTTTGTATCTTTGCGACGCTCAGAAAGTCACGCCTGGAGAGAAACAGTGGAGAGAAAGTAGTCAGTCGGTAATTTCAGCCGTTTCGAACGCTATTTCTAGACATGCAAGCGCTCTGAAAGACTCTGCTATGGCTTTGTCTTCGTCCGAAAAGACCAGTAGTTGTTGTTCAGTATTAGACAGGCTTCCTTCACTTTTCAATGCAATTGCAAATCTTCAGAAAATTGAGCCAAAACTTGTAGGTGAGAATTCCCGGCTGAGTCAATCTATACAAGATTTGGGCATATCCATAACCGAATCTGTGCGTGTATCCGTTGATAGAGTGAAAACAACTTGGGAACAATCATCAAAGCGAGTGAAAAGCGATCGCGATGTGCCAAACGAGTCTTTTGGGAGACAGCGAGGGCTATCTCAATCGCAGCGAGCGGCTACTGGACAAAACAAAAGCACCCAAGAATTGTTTGATGACGAATTAGACGAGGGTCTTCCTCGAGGAACGATTAATCAAACGGGAGGTTCGACTCAGTCGTATAATAATACCACGTCGAATGTATTTTCTCAACGTGCAGAAAGTACAATTTCTTCGTTCGAAAGAATGGTCGTTGCTGGAGTGAACGCTTTGCGCGCGTACAGTAAAATAGACGCTAATGCTGCGGCAGAGAAGCTCACTTCAATACTTCAATTAGCTGTACCCCCGAGTGACGTCATACCTCGAGGAGTAACTGGTGTTGGTATACCAGCGGAGTGTACTCTTGAAGTCATATGTGAGTTGATAGGGCCTGATGTGCCCTTTGCTATCGAGATAACCATAGAAGCTCTTGAGGCTTTACAAAGACTTGCTGAAAACTCAAAAACTAGTGCAGGGATGCCTATATCGGCACGGAAATGGATCCTTGAACGTATTGAAACCTTTGTTAATCATTTTTCGCGCTCGAAACGCCTTCACGATCAGAAATCATCAGGCGCTGCCGAATCTTTGGGTTCTGAATACTTTCCAAGGATTATTGAATTGGTTCAAAAAATCATTGGAATTGATCCAAATAAGATGAAAGATGAAAGTATCTGCGATCTTATCGAACTAGCTCAGGCAGATTGCCGGGTACAATTGGCCTCTACAATCGAATCATTACACAGACTCTCGGTTGACGCGTTTCAGCCTGCATTTGGAGATGTTTTATGCGTGCTTGTGGAAGACGATTCATTCAAAGTTCGGTGCTCAGCTGGATTTGCGTTAGCAGCTACGCTCGCACAGTATGACAACGCAGATGTTTTGGATATCTTCAGGGAACGCATATTGCCACAGTTTCGAGTTGCTTGCCCAGCTCCGGGCTCTTCAGAAAAGATAGAAGCAGGTCCTTATCTCGAAAAACCTGCTGAAGAGACGACTCCAGAAATTGAAGCAAGTGCACTATATGCTATAGCGGCAATGGGTATTGCAAGTGACGTTATCGAGCCATGGAGCGTGTTCATGATTTGCGCGCATGCTGCCGTGCGAGATGTAAGGCAACGCGCAGTTTCCGTCCGTGCAATCGATGAATTAATGGAATACAGCGGAGCCGCAAATAGGAAATCGTATATACGAAGGCACTCTCGTTCTATTAGTTACTTATGGGTGATGGCATCTTTACCACTAGATAAACTGTTTGACAATCCGGATCTGTTTGCAATTGACTTCAGAAAAGGTGGCTTAACGACGTTTCTTCCCGGTTCGAGTCAAATGTCTCCTGAGACGGAATCATCGATGCGAGAAATTGCACATCTTTGGGCAAATATGCTTTTGCCAGCGTTGATACTGAAATGTGACGCGGATGGTGTGACTAAAGTTGCCAAAGGTTGCGGTTACTCTGATGATGGAGCATATTTGATTAAACAGCATTTTTCTGCAATTATGGCTCGAATTCATCCAGGAGCTTATTCAAATCCTCCGGAGAAACGGTGCGTCAAGGCATTTAAATCCGAAGCTTTGTTGCGAGGCTTCGATTATCAGGAAGAAAAAATGCTATCGGAAATGTCAGACAGACTCGGGGACATAGTGAAAGAGATGTTAGATACTGTAGATGAACCAACTAGTGATGAAGCTGGAGTAGGAAACGTTGCGCCAGGTTATGTGCACCCATCTGATGTAATTGAAGCTATCAAAAGGATAGCATCTCAAGCTGGGAAAGAATGGGACATCTGGGGTAACGATCGACCCCTACGATGTCTCGCACATCTGCACTACTCCCTTGACCAAGCCCCAAGTTCGCGACTTCGAAAGCAAACTTTTGCAGGTATTAAGACATTAATACAAGCGCTTTCGACGAGTGTTACTTCCCCTCCTACGATGAGATACTTCATACACGTTTTGATGCCGTATGTTGAGGATGAAGTATTAGGTGTTGAATGCGTTGAATTGTTGAAGATCATTTTGGTTGACGTTCTACAAAGTCCAGAAGTTCAGAGCCTAGCGAAGGCAGGAGCTGAGAAAGATGTAGAGCAACGCGCAAGATTGTCAAATGTTACATTTCTAGAACAGCTCCAGCCGCTCATGTGTACCTTATTGAACGCAACGAGAAACAAGAAAGCGAGTGCGGCGGTGTCGGCGGCACTTGTTGCAGATCTCCTTGACTTTTGCTTTGTAGACAAAAAGCCCCGAGCAGATCGATTTCCATCAGATAAGAAATGTGCGTATAACGTATTGCAAGCTATGGAATATGTTTCTCCAATATCGAGTGAGGAACTGAAAAAGAACCCGCTTCTGAAGCGTGCTTCTGAACTTTTGCCAGAAACCGAGTCTCGTAAACCAGATTCAAACGGATTGAAATATTATTTGGCGTTCTTGATACACTCATCAAATGGCTTACCTCCCGTAGCTCGCACGCAAACACTACTCAGTGGAGGTCGAGCAATAATCAACGATCCAGAGCTCGTTGTGAATGTCCAGAAGGTACAAATAGCTGAGCAGGGAGAGCAGGTAAATACAATACGGGACGAATTACGACGTGACATGAAGTTTAACCAAGCTGATTCATTAGAAGGACTGGCATGGCAGTTCGCTGAACACGCTGAATCAGTTGGAGATGAAGAATTATTGACCGTCGCCGCTCAAATACTAGGAATGTTTGGTCCTCTCAATCCGAATATTTCTGCATTTTTCTCGCCCATAGATCGCCATGTCAAACAAATGATGGATAAAGACTTTGACGAGAGCAAACTAGCTGGAGAAGCTCTGACTATGATTTCAGATTTGACATGTTCTCATAACTCAGACACTGTCATCGGTTCTATGCGTACGGCTCGATTAATTCTCGGATCTAAAGCTGCTTTGGAGGCTTTGAAAGGACTTGATCCGATGACGAAAGAATATCTCCAACCGTTTGTCCAACAAACCGAGAAAGGTGCGCTAGTTGCACAAGACAAGTACGACCGTGAGATTGACAAAGCGCTTTGTAACGAGAATAGTGGGCAAATGTTTTCTTTGGATTCTCCGGCATTGTGGGCACCTGCAAATCGATATCAAGAAAGTCCAAAGAGCGGGGCAGAGATGAAAAAGCGCCACGGTGAGTGGATATGTAGGTTGGTCTCGACATTAATACCACACTGCAAATCTCCATTTCTGAAACTGTGTCGTATCACGGCATTCAAGAATGCGGAATTGGCAGAGCTGATTTTCCCTGCAGTCTTAGCTGATATAGCCGAAAACCATCCTGAGCGCAAAGACACAAGTTCGGCGGAAGAGGCTCAGAACCATAGACTCATATCGATAGGCGTTTCGCGCTGCTTGCAGGATGCAGCAGATATGAACGGTAAACGTGCATGTCAGACGATGCTGAAAGCTTTGGATAGTATAAGAGCTCGACGTGCAAGAGCGCTTGTCACATTAGACTCGGGTGGTGGTGGTGGTCGGAAGAGTATGGGAGGTAGAAAAGCATCCAAAGGAACACCGCCAGAGAGATGGACGCATGCGTATTGGGTAAATGTAGACTATTTAGATGCTGCCGATGCGGCGATTACTGTTGGTGCACCATTCACCGCGACACTCCTGGTTGAGGCTTGGCTTGAGCATACTAGACAGACTGTAAAGCTGGATCAACACGAAAGCGTTGATAAAAAGGATTCGGTCAACGGAGTACCGCGACATCTTCGAATATTGATCGAAGCACAAGAATGCTTGAACGAACCGGACGGTATGCACGGTCTGAATAGAACTAACGCGTTGCAGTTACAATTAAGATTGAGCGAGCATGAAGGTTCGTGGGCACAAGTACTGGCGGGACATGATTTGAATTGTAGAATAATTGCTGCCAGTAGCAGGAATAACAATGGACGGCGCGTGCGAAAGAGGGGTGACTCTGAGTACGTGAAATCTCAAGCAAGAATTATGAAGTCACTTAGGCGTTTAGGATGTTTGCACACTTTGGATTTATATGCCAAATCACTCAGCTCTGATGTTGAGGCAATTAGGCCAGAACTTGCAGAAGCGCAGTTTGAAGCTGCTTGGCGATCTGGGCAATGGGATTTAAGTCCTGAGTTCTTGCAAGGAGAGATTACGAACAACGAGGCTGCTAAAGAGGGACATCATGATAACGATTCCAGGGTTGATTCTGCAGTACTTTCTCTTACACTTGATGGCAAGTTTCATAAGGACGTACACTCTTCGTTGAGAGCACTATCAAGTGGCGATTTACAAGTCGCCTTTTCTCTTGTTCAAGCTGCTGGATCCAGACTTGTTCGCAGCTCAGTAGCAGAATGTCCTGAATCGGCAGACACGATGAATAGAATTATTATTCGTTTACGGTCACTGCATGATATTTACAACTCGTTGGTTCTGTGTAATAATGTCAAACAGGATCCAGAACTTCTAGACGAACAGCTGAAGTGCTTGGAGGAAGAATGGTCGAGGACACTACTTGTAAACTATTCATCTTTGGGAGGAAAGACTGATATGGAAAATATCACTCCGTATTCAATCTCAGAACCTCTTCTGGCGGTTCGAGGAACAATTTTAAGAGCCTTCGGGTATAAGGAAGCGCTCGCTAAACAGCTCCTGTTAACTGTCACGATTGCTCGGAAAGCAGGTGCTTTTGATGAAGCATTGCAAGCTGTTAGGGAACTTCGTCTAGTTGCGGAAACAACACCGAGACCGAGCGACGCAAAAAGGTGCAGTAATTCAGTTCTGCACTCCTCTCTCGCAACTTGGCAGGTAGAAGAAGCTAAGTTATCCTGGGCAATGGGAAGGAAGACCGCGGCTATTGCACTTGCAAAGTCTTTAATCGAAGGATATTCGCCCAAGATCAAACTTGCGCGACTACAGAACGAAGTATGCGATGAAGCAGGACATGTTGCACATTTACCCCCTACAATGAATTCTGCTCCCGATATTTTCTTTGAAGTTTTGACACTTTTATCGAAATGGCAGCATCAAACACGATCTGAATCTTCCAACCAGGTATACGCTCAAATGTTTTCTGCCGTTCGTGGGATGACAAAAAGTGTTCGAACAGCAGATGTGAAGAATAATAGGAAGATTGCAAAGGCGTACTTTCGCTTGGCGACATTCGCATATTCTCAATACAAGTCTATAGACGCCCGATTGAAAAGTACAGAGTGGCTAAAGCAGGAGGAACTCAAGAGACTGAACGAGGAAGAATACTTTCGCCTCGAGCAACAACTCAGAACGACTCGGGACAATGTTGCGATGAGAAGTTCCAACAAAGCGAAATGGGAACAAGAAGTTCGTGAACTAACTCGCAAAGTACAACCTTTGCACACGCAAGTCACCGCAGACTGTGAAGAATCTACTACATTAGTTTTAAGTTTAGACAATTGGTTAGTCTTGACCATTCAAAACTACCGCAGGAGCTTAAATTGCGGAGATTTTTATGTTCGAAGAGCAGTTTTTCGATTTTTCGAACTGTGGATAAACAACTGCGGAGGAAGTTCGGACAGAAGTCGTGAATACAGCGACGACGTTGCTCCTATCTTGAACAGTGAGATCCGAAAAGTAATTGATACGGTCCTGACCCACAATTGGCTCGAGCTGACTCATCAGATTGTTTCCAGATTAGGAGTCGATGGCGTCGACGAATCGTACATGCAGAACATGACAGATCTGGTCATGAAAATGGCCTCTGATCATCCATACCATGTTTTATACCATGTATTTGCTCAGATGCGGTCCTCTGCTACTGATGATCCTAAAGTCATAGTTGCTAACGAAATTATCGAGAGAATTCGAAATAAGGATGGCAAATTTAGGCCTATGATTGAGCAAATGGAAAAGATGATCGAAGCGTATATTTTACTTGCGCAGAACCGCATCGATAAGAGCAAATCGAGAAACCCGTATCCTATTCCATCGCAAGTGAAGAAAAGGGCGCTGAGTGACTTAGATTTACTACCCGTCTTAACGGCCGACGTGCCAGTCGACTTTGATTGTGAATACAATCTCGCAAATTCTGGTATCGCAACTTTTCGGCACTTTGGTGAAAACTGCAGACTCGTTGGTGGTATCAATCAGCCTAAATTAGTCGAGTGTTACGGATCGGACGGAAATGTTTACAAACAGCTCGCAAAATCTGGCAACGATGACTTGCGGCAAGACGCGGTCATGCAGCAGTACTTCAAATTGACCAACTCTTTACTGAAAACGACCCAAAGCGCACGAAAATTACGCGTCAGGACTTACAAAGTAATCCCATTTACTCCGGAAGCTGGCCTTTTGGAATGGGTCGACGATACCATGACACTTGCAAGTTACTTAGTCAACGGTGAAGGAGGCGTTCGATCTGCTCATGAGCGCTACCGACCAAACGATTTGAAATCAGATAAATGTCGAGAGATGATGATGCAAGCAA
>JACLAB010004204.1_pt1 | contig 24313 bp, 17 predicted proteins | sample 8027921 | NCBI WGS metagenome assembly JACLAB01 (sample SAMN15725117, study PRJNA655200) | protist metagenome | isolation source: fluorescence activated cell sorting (FACS) single amplified genomes of... | place: USA: West Boothbay Harbor, Gulf of Maine | collected 2000-07-19
GTGAAAGCAGACACCCGACGAACGTTTTGCACGTTTCGAACATCTCCCCGAGACTGACGGGACACCACGTGAGGGAGATTTTCAACGCGTACCAACTCAACGAGAAGAACGAACATCGCGGGATCGAAAACGTCTCCTTCGGCCACGGGAGGAAGTTTTGTCGCGTGCAATTTCGGGAGCTGGAAGACGCGGAATACGCGAGGGAGAACTTGGACGGCGGGGAAATCGACGGGAGGGAGATTAAGGTAGCCTTTGTCGATTCGGTGAGTTGCGTCGAGAAGGGAGGAGTCGGCGGCGGCGCAGCGGAGGAGGAGAGGAGAGGATTTGGCGGCTTTGGAGGGTACGAGAATAATAGGAATAACACGTTCGATAATAATAACGGTAGAGGAGATAGCGGTACTTTTAGAGGGAGGAGGAGAGATTTCGGCGGCGGCGGGTATACTACGAACAACAACGCCAATAACGGAACGCACGCCGCCAGAGAATACGGCGGGAGACGAACGTCGCGGTCGCGTTCGCCTCCGCGGAGAAGAGATAGCGGAACGTACAGAGGAAGAGACAGAGATAGAAGACGAGGGTATTCTGGATCTCGATCTCGTTCGCCTCCTTCGGCGTCTCGTTCTCGATCTCGGTCTCGCTCTCGCTCGAGAGAGCGGTACGGCCGAAGAGGCCGAGTTGAACGAAGTAGACGACGCCACGATCGTTCGCGATCTCGATCGCCGCCTTCGCGAAGAAGAAAGTCGTCTGGGATTTACGACGATGACGACGATAAAGATAACGCGATGGATGATGGCGGTAAACAAGGACGCCGAAGGTCATCTCGGAGAGACGCGCCGTACCGACGAAGAAACAGGTCGCCATCGCATTCGCGTTCAAGGTCTCCAGACAAGCGAAGAGGAAGAGGAAGAAGAGGTAATCGAGAGTATTCGGAGTAGGAGCAAAAAAGTAACGATAAGAAAAGTAGGAAAATACACGCGACTACTGCACGCGACGACATTCGCAAAAAATCATCTTCTAGATATTACACGTCCTCTCTAACTACCTCTACGAACCTTCTTTCTCTCTCTCTCTCTCTCTCTCTCTCTCTCTCTTTTCACGTCGCGCTCCCATCCCCAACCTCCTCTGCTATCTTCACCGCGACATCACCCAAAGTCTCCGGCATTAATCTCTGCGCGACTAAAAAATAAATCACCAACCCGCTGCTATCTACGATCGTCGTCATCAACGGCGCCGACGTCACCGCGGGATTAAAACCCAGCTTCACCGCGAACAGCGGCAACCCGGCGCCTAACACGTTCGCCCACACGCTCACCAAAGGTAACGATATCGCCACCACCAAACCAATCAGAGGCGATATGCCTTCCCACACCAGCGATAACACGAACACTAACATCCCCAAAAACCCGCCCATGATGAATCCGGAGACGGCTTCTTTGAACAGAACCTGAAGAACTTCGCGCGTATTTTCCGGTTTTATCTGTTTCAAAGCGATCGCTCGTATAACGGTCGCGACCGATTGCGACCCGGTGTTCCCACCGTGCCCGATTAATAACGGGACGAAATACGACAGCTCCACTTCGTGCGTTAACAGCTCTTCGAATCGTTCCACCACCACCGCGGCTAAGATTAAGCCGAGGAAAAACGCGCTCAACCATCCGATTCTGCTCCTCAGTATCTTCACGACGGACTCTTTGCGGTAATCTCCAACGAGATGAACATTATTATTCGAGTGTTGTTGCTGATTTTGGTGGTGAACTTCTCCTCCTATTCTGTCTCCTCCGACCGTAGTATTGTTCTCCTTCGCACTCGTCTCCGTCGCGAGAGCACTCTCTGCGAGCATTATCATCGATAGTCGTATTGACGCTCAACGCTTCTTTGATGTAATGAAGACATTTGTCCAATTTCCCGGCATTACTTTCGAGCGTAAATCACGCGCAAAGAGGAGCATGTCTTCATCATCATCGCACAAGAACCGAGTGGAAGGCATCTCCGGGGCAATCGCGGGATTGTTGGCGTTGCTCGCGACGTATCCACTGATCACGCTGAATACGAGGCAGCACGTTCGAGAGAAGACGAAGACGAAGACAAAGTCGACGACTGGTTCGACGGGGAAAGAGGAGGTCGACTTTGAAGACGATGAAGACGTCGAGAAGAAGACCGAGAGGATAAAGCGCGGAGAGAAACCGAGAGTGCGATTGGTGTTGCCGATGGTGTCGTCAAAAACGAGAGACGAAGAAGACGAAGACGATTCGACGACGATGCAAACGAAACTGGAAAAGTTGAAGAAATTATACGTGGGGGTGAAACCAGCCTCGATTGGGACGGTGTGTTCGCAAGGCGTGTATTACTATTGGTTTTCGGTATTCAACGGCGAATATTTACGCCTTAAACGAGAACGACTTTTAGGACGACATCAGCGAGAGGAACAGAGCGTATTTTTAACACCGATTGAGAGTTTACTCACGGCGAGTTTAGCCGGGTGCGTGAACGTCGGGTTGACGCTGCCGATATGGACGGTGGTGGCGAAGATGCAAGTCGTGTCGAAGACGTCGTCCAGTCGAGGACGGAGCATCGGTGAGGAGAAGGACGACGAGAGTGAGAGCGAAGAGGAGGAGGCACACAAGTGGTCGGCTGTGAAAAAGAAGAAGGGTGGAGTTTCGAGTAGTGTCGATGCGACGCGCCGCGAGAGGCGAGACGAGGCGAAAGCGCTTGGATTTTGGACCGTGGCGAAGGAAGTGTACGATACTTCCGGCGTCGCCGGATTTTACGGAGGCTTATCCGCGTCGTTGATTATGGTCACTAATCCGGCGTTACAGTTTGCAATCTACGAGACTTTGAGGCAGAAACAACGCGGTAATAGTAATAGTAGAAATAGTAGTACCAACGCCATTAGCGCTTTGGACGCGTTCTTTTTAGGAGCGACGGCAAAAATTGGAGCCACGTTAGCGACGTACCCGATGTTGGTGATTAAGTCAAGGTTACAGGTTGGAAGAAGAGGCGTTGTAGGAACGACGAAGAAGAACAGCATCAAAGCAGATGGTAAGAACGGAAATAATAGTAAAGAGTACGACGGTATCGTAGACTGCGTGAAAGATTTATACACCAACGAAGGCGGCTTTTTTGCTTTTTACGACGGGTTGACGACGAAACTTTCCCAGACCGCGTTGTGCGCGGCGTTGATGTTCTCGTCGAAGGAAGAAATTTCGCGTCGCGTAGACGAAGCGGCGGCTCGCATTCTACAAAGATATGCGAGCAGTAAGTAAAATGATGAACAGCACAAAATAGGTAGTAAAAAATTGATGATGTTTGGTTGTGTATGTATCGCGCATTGCGCTTCATTTCTCTCTCTCTCTCTCTCTAGTTTTCCGCTTCGTTCGCTTTTTTCTTCGCTTGGATGATGCATTGAATCGATTCTGGATTCGCCACCGCGCTTAAATCTCCAAAGTCACCCGTCAAATCACCTTTGGCAATCTTGCGTAAAACTCTTCGAACGAGCTTTCCCGAGCGCGTCTTGGGAATTCCAGTGCCTGGCTGGAGAAGCAAAATCCCACCGGTTGGTTTTGCAAACGAACCGATTTCCTTCGCGCATGTGTCCATGAGATCTCTTACAATCAACTGCTCCGGGGTATACTTGGATGATTTCAATTCCGCTTTCTCTTTCAAAAATTGAATATCTTCTCTCAGCGAGCAAAACGCGAACAACTCTTGGCCTTTAATCTCAGACGGGATGCCTACGACCGCGGCTTCGGTTACAAACACGTTCCGAGCGAGCGCGTTTTCGACTTCAGCCGTGCCAATTCTGTGACCAGAGCAGTTGATTACATCGTCGACTCGCCCGGTGATGTAGTATTGCCCATCTTCGTCTCTTCTCGCGCCATCGCCGGAGACGTAGTACCCGTCAATCTCTTGAAAATACGACTTGACGTATCGTTCGTGATTTTTGTAAATGTCGCGAAACATCCCAGGTAACGCGGGAGGTTTTAACGCGAGCAGACCTTCCACGTTTGGTCCATCTAATTCTTTCCCGGTTTGCGGGTCGAGAATCGCAGGAATGCATCCGTAGAAAGGTAATCCGCATCTCCCCGGTTTCTGTTCGCCGACGTTCGGTAAAGATAAGATGACGTGTCCGCCGGTTTCGGTTTGCCACCACGTATCAACTATTGGCAACTTTCCCTCGCCGACGACGTCGTGGAACCACGTCCACGCGGATTCGCCGATAGGTTCTCCAACCGTTCCTAAAATCTCCAAAGAATCTCGTTTCGTTTTCGTGACCCACTCGTCGCCTTGTTTCTTCAAAGATCGAATAACAGTTGGTGCGGTGTATAAAACTTTTGCGCGATATTTGTCGCAAATTTCCCACAATCGACTCGCGTTCGGGTAATCTGGTTTACCTTCGTATAAAATCGAGGTGCAACCGTTCAGTAACGGACCGTAGACAAGATACGAGTGACCCGTTATCCATCCGACGTCTGCGGTGCAAAATGTCACGTCGCCAGCTTTTACGTTAAACGCTTCTTTCATCGTCTCCCCGACGTGAACCATATATCCGCCAATCACGTGAACGACACCTTTGGGTGCGCCCGTTGACCCACTCGTATACAAAATAAACGCTGGGTCTTCCGCGTCGCGCCAGATCGTCACCGGCGGAGGTCGCGACTCTTGCTCGTCCAACGCCAAATCAAAACCTGTTATTTTTCAAAGCAAAAAGAGAAGAGAGTTATAAGTTAGCGTCAGTTTCCTACTTTCAAGAAGGTATAAACCATAATATGGACGCATGATGCCGTGCGGCGCGTCCGTCCAAGCGGGTGACATTTCATTACCTCCGTGTCGTTGTTTGTACGCGGCTAATATCTCCGCTTTTTCCTTTGGCCAATCCGTGTGCGGCTCCGATCCGGGCAAGTTAAAGTGACACACTCTTTCCTCGATTCGATGTCCTTGTATCTCGCAAATTTTTTCCGCTTCGGCGACAATCTTAAACAACTCAATCGCCTTTCCGCCTCGATACGACATCGCCGCCGATACCAAAACTTTAGCCTCGCTATCGATGATTCTTTTCGCCAACGCCTCCGCAGAGTACCCGGCGAAAACGACGTTATGCACCGCGCCGATCCTCGCGCACGCCATCATCGTCACCACAACCTCTGGAATCATCGGTAAGTAACACACAACCACATCCCCCGGTTTCACGTTGCACACGTAAATCAAGTGATTGGCTAACTTATCGCTCTTCTCTTTCAACTCCAAATACGTGAGCGTTTCGCACCGCTTCTCTCGCTCGAAGCCTTCGTCGGACTCAAAAATAATCGCCGGCGCGTCTCCTAAACCTTTCTCGATGTTTCGATCCAAACAGTTGTACGCTATATTCGTCTTCGCGCCTTTAAAGAACTCGACGTTTACGTCGCCTTTCCTCGCGTCGAAATTTTCGCGTTCGTTGTGTTCGTTGTGTTTGAAAAACTCGTCTCGATTTTCCCAACTATAGTTCTCGTACGCGAGTTCGGCCCAAAACGCGCCCGGGTGCCGAATCGAATACCGATACTTCTCCTGGTACCGTTTCAACTGCTCGCGAGGATCGTCCGTGACGACTTCAATCGTTTCTTTCTCCACGCTCGAGGAGTGGATCGTCGCGTGCGATGGTCCCAAAACCGAAGGAGGAACCTCTTCTTCTTCTTCTTCTTCTTTTGCGCGCTTCTTTGTCTCTTTCTCCGACGACGACGACGCGCGAACCCTCAACATTCTCTTCGCCCCGTGGTTCTTTCTTCTCCCGCTGCTGCTGCTTCGAAATACTGCCGTCGTCGTCGTCGACGATGCGGGGAGCATCAGCGTCATCGCGCAACTGTTTGCGTTTTAAAGTGAAGCAGAGAGATCTATTATCGCGTATTTTTTAGATACAGAATTTATTACAAAAGCGATTTTTGAAATGATGATGTTGTTGAGGATGAGATGATGATAAAGAGGAGAAGAAGTTTCTTCCTTTTATATCTCAAACTATTACTCGTCGTCGTCCATGTAAAAACCGACGTCGGTCATGCACGTCGGACACTCGCTGTGACCTCGTTCGTTCCATTCGACGATACACGCGAGATGGAAGTGGTGCGCGCACGCTAAGGTGATTTTCGGGTTATCTTCTTGGTACTCCTCGAAACAGGTCGGGCAACAGTTGGTGTCGTCAAAAGGTGTCGATGGACGGTCTTCTTCTTTTTCGTGTTGTTGCACATCGTCTTTGTTATTGTTGTTACTCTTTTCGAGCGCTTGGAAGATGGAGGCGCGCAAATCGTTCGGTTCTTTGCCGTTGTTCGACCCGTCTCTTTCAAATTTCGCCGCCGGTACGAGGGAAAGACTTCTAAAGTGCCTCGACGTGGAAGTGGATGCAATTGTCGCACCAGTTGTCGCGCTTCGCCGGACGACGTTCTTCTGTTCTATTTGCGCTTGCTGCTCGTCTTCTCCGTCGTCTTCGAACGCTTTATAACTATCGTTTATAACAATCGGAGATATCAACCTGGACATCCGCGACGTTCGCCCGCCGCTCGGCGGCTCCTTCCCGCTGCTATTGCTACTGTTGTTGTTACGAAAGTGACCAGTAACTTTCGGCGGCGGCTCCGATTCCGTCCTTCGATGTTTGCCTTTTTTATTATTATTTTTATTACTACTCCCGCTCGCGCCGACGCCAAAGCCCCTCCGCATAAACGACGCGGACAAAGATTCCACTTTATTCCCGCTCTCCCGATCGTCGCTTAATCTCCCTTTTTTCAACAGTCTCACCTCCTGTTCGTCCTTGTTCGAGGTAGTTTCCGAACCTTCTTCCATCTCGTCTCCTTCTTCTTCTTTGTTGTCGCTCTGGATCGCCGAAGCGCTCTTTTCCTCCTCCAACTGCTCTTCCTCCTCCTCCTCTCCTCCTCGGTCTTCTTGGTCTTCTTCTTCTTCTTGAGACCCATTTCCCATCATAAACTTCGCGAACGGATTCTTCACCCCGAAAACGTACTCCGAGGACATCGTTTGCCGATGGCCTCGGTGTTGATGTTGGCGAAACCGTCCGTCCATTTCCCGGCGCGCGTTGTTGGTGATTCGTTGACGATTGTGATTTGACGATGCGTTTCTCCCCGTTGATCTTCTTCTTCTTTCATTTTCGTCGTCGGTCGCGGTCGTCGACGAGAAACAACACCCCATCGTCGGTAGAGAGTATTAGAGAGTGTATCTGTTTGTTCGTTTATTCTTTCGATGTATCGAGTGCTTTGCGCGAGAGAGAGTCTAAGAGAGAAAAGAATGGAAGAAGGAGAGATATGAGTTCGTGAGTTCGTGAGTTCGTCGCTGCTGCTGTTCCCTAACTTTTTTCTCGTTTTTCTAAAACGGCACCGCTAATCTTCTGCTCAACCATAACCCAAAGGCTAACGCTACGCCGTGAGCCACGTGCCATCTCACCGCGAAATATTTCGTCTTGAACAACATCTTTTCGTTTTCCACGTTATCCAACGCGTAGTTTTGCATCGCTCTCGCTAATGGGTAGGTGATAAAAATCATCGCTCCGGCAACGGAAGGTAACCATCCGCACGAGACGAACGTCGCGATCAAGGCGTAATAGGCGGAAACGACGTGTTGAATCGAGCTGACGCAAAAATCCACGCCGAATCGAACGCACGGCGACAACTTCCCGCTCACCTCGTCCCCTTCTCTTTGGTGCAAATGACTGGCGAATAGAATCATGCTCGTCGTCACGCCAACCATCCACGCGTTGACCCATAACAACGGAGGCACGTTCAAAAAACTCGGCAAGTTTGCGCCCGCAAACACCGCGAAAAACGCGCTCGTCGCCAAAGGTCCAAACGCGGTAAAGCACAACGGCTCCCCCAACCCTTTATAGGACAACCGCAAAGGCGGCGCTTGATACGCATACCCGCACCCGATCGCCAGCAACAACGCCATCGGCGCCACAGCCGGTGCGTTTGCAAAAAGCGGCAACAAAGTCACCACCCCGGCGATTAAAAAGAACGCGCTCGTCACGTGCGCCGCCTTGACGTCTCCGTTTAATAAATTCACAATCGATTCCGGTTTCCTGTTCCCACTATCCACTCCAGTCTGATAATCCCACGCGTCATTCGATATGTTCAGCCACGCGATCACCGAACACGCGCCTAAGAGTAAACGTAACGTCAAGTTCATCGCGCTCGCGCCAATTTTTGGGTCAATCAGGTTAAGATAACTCGCCGAAGAAGCAGCGACTAAAACGGGAATTATGGCCACCGAATACATCGGCAGTTTCGCGCAACGCCACCACAAACTGCTCGAGCTCAGTTCTCTCTCTTTAGAGTTGTTGTTGTTATTTGAGTTGTTGTTTGAGTTGTTGTTGTTGTGAGCGTTATTGTTTGTATTTGAAGACGAAGAGGAGGAAGAGGAAGCCGATTCGAAGAACGAATTGGACGAAAAACTCTGCAGCCGCCTTCGCCTTCTGTACTTTTCCTCCTTTTCCTCTGTAGTATTCTCCCCGCGATGACCCCGGGGACGACGACGATTCCGAGGACGAGTGCTACTACACGAATCGTCGTAAGAATTATTATGAGAAGAAGAACACGACGCGCTGTTTCTCCGATGACTTCTACTCTCGCGACGAAGATGATGACGATGATGATGATAATAATTGTCGTCCAATTCTCCCGTCGTCCTCGTCCTCCTTTGCGTAAGAGCAGTCGCGCTTTTACTCACACTAAACCTCGATTTTGAGGAAAACGAAAGCGCACGAGACGACGCCTCCATCGTTCTCTCAACTCTTTGTTTTTTCGATCTTCGTTGTCTGTCTGTCTGTTTCTTTTTCTCTTTCGCGTGCGCGAGTGTGTTGTTGTGTGTGCGGAAATTCTCTCTCGCGAGTGCGAGAAAATTTTTTTATCTGAAACACTAAATGTAAAACAACTATATATCTTATTTTGTGTTTAACTCTCATCTGTCGTTCATACCACGTGAAATCCATCGCTTCCCATCAGCACAGCGAAATTAAGCCACGTTGGGCGCCAATAGTATTGCGGTTAGTAATAACGTGAGAAGTCGGCGTGATGACAGGTTTTCTTTTTGCTTTTTGTACGTGTGTTTCTCTTAATTTCAATTCTGCGCTGTTTCTAGCACCATATCTCTCTGCGTTCTCCGCGTATTCCGCATTCGAAAACGGAAGCTCCTTTCTCGTATTCTTTTTTTGTTGATGAATGATACCTATGATTTTAAATCGTGTGTAGCTCTCCATGTTCGTATCGCCAACCAAACGGTAACGGACAGTTGTTGTCGAGGAGGTATTGTACACATTCGGGGTGGTTGTTCTTGCGCGCTGCTCGTACGGCGTCGGCGTCCCAAGGCGCTTTGGCGGTTTCGCGCAAGTACTTCAAACAATCCAAGTGGCCGTTCTCGGCTGCATACCAACACACATATCCGCTATATCTATAGAACTTACGCTCAACAAGATATTCGAGTATGTGGAGATGACCATTTTTAGCCGCCCAAGCGGCAGTAGCAGAACCCCAAGGCGCTTTGACTTCTTCGCATAAGTATTTGAGGCACTCGAGATGACCGTTTTTGGCAGCATGTGCACACGCTTTCTCATCGATAGGACACTCATTTGCAACGCAATACTGTACCATTTCCAGATTACCTCGTTTTGCGGCCGCATTAATCGGCCCTACATCCCACTCACACTTTTTCTCCTCTCGCGCCCACTTGAGCAACTCGAGTTTATTCGTTCGAGCAACTTTCCAGCAGAAAAGTGTTTCATCACCTTCCCAGTAACTCGGCCACAACGATTTATTCTCCCACGCTAACTCCAAAGTCGATATCGACGACATCTCTTCAACTTTAAACTTCTCTTTCAAATCACCCGCGCGAGATGATCTCTTCACCAACGCTCTCGTCTCTGTATTCACTCCGTACAAGAATTTCACATCCGTCGAATTCAATCTCGGCAGAATGTGTTGGAAACAAATATCGTCGTTCTTCACAATCACGTCCCATAAATCTCTCTGACCAACCTTCCTCTTCCGCATTCTCGTCGTAACTCCTTCTGCAGACATCATCGATCAGCTTTTCTTGCAACGCTGCTCTCTTTCAATAAAAGGACATCGTTTTATATTCGTCGTCATTCGAGAGCGTCTTCTTTCTTTGAAATGACTTTTAATATGGGGAGAAAATGCCACACATACAGTTGAGGAGTTGAACGTATGAATGTTTTTGGGCGGTTTGAGAAAGGAGATTTCTCTCATCAAAATTTTGGTTTGTGGCTGTGATTTTATTTCGTTCAAGTGTTTGTTGTTGTTTTGTTTGTTTTCATCCCCGAAACGTCGTGAGAAACAGAAACAGAAGAAGAAGACTAAGAAGAAGAAGAGGGACAGAAGAAGAACCCCTCTGTTAACACGGAGAGAGAGAGAGAGAGAGAGAGAGAGAGAGAGAGAGAGAGAACCGTCATGTTTTTGTCGTTCGCGGCGAGAGAAGGAAGGAAACGAGCAGCAGCGAGTGGTGGTGCTTTTTTTTCCTCCTCCTCCTCGGGAAATACTACGAAAAGCGGATTGATGATGATGATGATGACGAAGGAGACGACGACGGTGGGTGTTGGTGGGTCGAGTGCGATGAAAAAATGCGCGACGACAACCATCCCGCGGCGTTTGATTTCTTCTTCTTCTTCGTCTTCTTCCTCGGCGAGCGTTAAAGTTGTTCAGAAAGAACTCCTCCTCGCGAAAAGAGGGATGATGAGGAAAGAAGCGAGAAGAAGGACGTTCGCCTTGGATGTCGCCGCCGGACAACAAACGCAACAACACAGCGCGAAAGGAGAATTCCGGTTACTTCCAAAAATATGCTCCATCGCTGATATGAAGCTCAACGAGATGCAGTTTTTCCAAAAGACGATACCGTTTTTACGGTGCACGTCCTCGTCCAGTAGAAACGGCATGACGCTTACCGAGCTGTGCGGCCACTCGGCGTTTGTTTTGCTCGGATGGTCCTACGTCGTCGACGATCCGTTCTTGTTGCGATGTTTAGCCACGGCGAGTTTTACCGCGCAAATATGTTTCCAGTTTTTTAGAGAGAAGCCGTTGTGGTTGCCGATTCGATGGAACGTGTTGTTCGTAGGGGTGAATATGATTTGGATAGCGAAGATGTTGAACGAGTACAGCGAAAAATCGTTGAAAGATTTGACGAGCGAGGAGAGGGAGGTGTACGATGCGTTCTTTAAAGTCAAAGAGAAAGAAGTGCTGACGATGTCGACGTCGGAAGTTGAAGAGACGAACAGTCGCGGCGAGAAAGTAGTATCGGCGGCGCCGAAGAAAACGACAAAGACGTATCGAACGCACCAGATTCACCCGAGCGATTTCAAAGAGTTGGTGAAACTCGGCGAGTGGAAAGAGTTGAAAGGAGGCGAGGTTATTGCGGTCAAAGGGAAGGTGAATACAAACATTTACGCGATTGTAGACGGTGCAGTTGCGTTGACATTAGACGATTCGGTGGTACCGGTTGCGGCGAGCGCGCGAGAGAAGACGGCTGCCACGACGAAGAAGAGCGCCTCCTTGCCGGCTAATAATAATATTAGTAAAAATATCTTGCGAAGAGGCAAGTTTGTCGGCGAAATGGCGTTGAGTCACGGTGCCGCTTTCGGTACCGTCGTCGTTGAAAAAGAAGGCGCGAAAGTCATGGTTTGGGACACACACAAATTAAGAGAATTTGTGATGGAAAATCCTCGCGCGATGAACTCCGTGCAAGCGTCGTTTGGTCGATCTTTAGTCGAGAAGATGAAAATCGTCGGCATGGAGTGAATGAAAAGCAGGAGAAGAAATGTACTATTATATAACAACACACAAATCACGCTTTTTTTTAGCAAGAGCAGTAGTAGCGATACGGACAAAGTTATCATCTCGTAGTTTTAATGAGAAAAACAACAAGAGTAATACTACCTAAGGTAGTATTTAACACTATTCATTATTGATTTGATTTTATATACGAGCACGTGTATACCAATGGTAGTATCAACGCGCTTTCACTATAGGGACTACTAAGCGCTAAGCGTCATCTCTAAAAGTTTTACAAACTGCTAATCTGCTATTACATAATCGTACACTGCTCGACCGAAAACCCGGGTTTGGGTTGATATCCTCCAAACCCTCTCTCTGGGCACTGGATCAACTCACCGACCCGTAACTCTCTCCACACCTCCCTCGCCCTTTTCGAGTGCATGTCAAAATCCTCGGAATTGTCTCTCCCGGCGCCTTTCATCATCACCTCTCTCCCGGCTGGATGAAAGCGCACAAACGCAGACGCTTCGTACACGTTCCCGTGCGCGACTAACCAAACTTTTTCGTCCTCTTCACCTTCTCTTTCTCTCGCGCGTTTTCGCAATCGGTCGATGTCGCAACACGTAAACCGACTCGATCGATGATGGTGATGATTTATTGTACCCGTCGTCTTTGCTTCTCGTCTTTTTGTCCCACCACCTTTAAGAGTATCTCTCATCATCGACGACGAAACCAACACCAACATGCTCGCGCAAAACTCGCACTCTTTCAGCGAGCAGTAATACGCACAACTCACGCATCCGTAACACCTCTCGCTTCTCCGTTTCGTTTCTTTAATATTCTTTATTTCTTCTACTTCTTCTTCTTCTTCTTCTTCTTCTGGTGGTGATTGACCGTTTCGCGCATCCGGCGCGAGCGCTCTTCGCTCTCCGTTCCTCTCTGTTGTTCTTTTCAAGGGGGCACACGCCGCCTCGATATCGTCTGCCATCATTTCTTTCCCAACGCTACGTATGGTTTCCTCCGATGACGAGGACGACCTGCTGCTCGTCTCTACATCCGTCGTCGTTTGAAGAGTAGTATTATTCCTGATGTTTTGGTGGAACGCGTCGATCGCGTTCATCACCGTTTGCTTCTGCATCGTTCGACTCGTCGAAGTCCCATCCGTTTCCCCCGTTTTGGAATCCCCCGCGATGGATTTCGAATTCGTCGTCGTTTCCGTCGTCGTCGAGATCGGAGGCTTCGAGTGCGAGAGATTCTCGATGGTCTCCTGGACGTCGTGTTTAGGGACGTGCTGTCGAGCGCGATGACGCGAGGACGAGCCCATCCTCCCACTGTCTTTGTGTCTCACTCTCGACTTTTTGTGAAGTAAAACAACGAGGTAACAACAATGGAAGAAAGTAAATATTATTGCGCGCAAAACGAGAATGTTTTTCAAAAGTGAGATGATATTTACAACGCACCGACGTCTCTGAAACGCGAAAGTGCGGCACCCACGCCGCCGCTTTTGTTTGAGAATTTCTTTTTCTTTTTCTTTTTGTTGTTGTTTATGTTGTTGTTGTTGTTACTCCTCGGCGGCGCGACGGATGGCGCAGGCGTCGCTCTCGTCTCTTTCTCTTCTTCTTTCTCTTCGACTTCAGATGCGGGAACGATCGCATCGGAGGCTAACGGTACGGCTTCGCCTTTGCACCAACTTGGCAATGGTGCTTGCGCGTTCGGGTTGACGCGCCAATCGCGCGATAAGTGCGATAAAGGGCGCATCGGGCCGATCGCTTTGTTCAACGCGTTTAATCTTTCGATGGTATCTTCGGCTTCTTGGCGCACTTCCGTCTCCGCGCGAGGGTCACTTTCGATCGTTTCGACGAGGTATCGCGCTTGATGGTCTTTGAGAATTTTTCCAAACGCGTTCTCTGGACGGACAAAATAGCGGTACCCGCCATGTGCGGCGTTTTCTTCGTCGTGGAGTAAAATCATACCTCTCGCTTCCAACTCTTCCGCGGATAAGCCTTCGAGACAATCACGTTTCAAGTGCAACTCTTTTCCAGCGCACTTGTCGTTCGCGCACCATTCTAGTTGTTGTTGTTGTTGTTGTTGTTGTAGATCGTCCTCTCTTCCAGCTTGTTCTTGCGTTCGTGTTGGCGCGTGTCCGCGCGGAACACCTAGCGCAGACGGCGGTATTAACCCCGCGCCGTTTCTCAACTCTTTCGGCACGTCTCTGAACACAGCCGTCGCGTCCAACTGGTTCCAAATCGAACGTCCACCAATGCACACAATTTCAGCAAAATCGTCAAAAGAAAGCTCTAAAAGACCGTTTGATTGGTAAGGAGGTGGCGCCGGTAAATTTTTCTCAAACCACAATTGCCCGGCTGAAATCGCCCGATCCTCTGGATTCGGACGAAGTCTGATCGTTTTATTCTTCACGTCTACGTATTGGACAGAACCTCTTAGCCATTTGGACACTTCGGGAGTGCCATCGGTTTCGTTAATCGTCAACGTTTTGTACGCTAAAATATCCGAGCGCAGAACATTCGATATATCCTTCACTCGTTTCGCTCTTTGCATCGTCTTCCTATCCTCGCCTAAAAGCTTCGCTTTCTTCTCCTCCAACTCTTCCTTTGCGAGCATATCGTCCACGTTCTCGTCGCACCTAAAAATATGCATCCACGCGGCGAGCGGGTCGTCCTCCGCTAACTTCCCGTTCTCCTCTATGCTAAACTGTTCTTCAATCTTCTCGTTATGTATGACGTAATCGTGAGGTTTCATCTTCTTTACCTTTCGCCACTCCTTTTCGTTCTTCGGCCAATCGACTAACGCGTTGTTCCTCCCAAACCTCTTCTGCGCTCTCAACTTTTCAAACGCTTTGATTGCATACCGTTCCGTCTCTTCTTCTTCTTCTTCTTGTTTTTCTTTCTCTTTGCATTTTCTCTTCTCGTCCGGAAAACCGCCTTCGGTTATCGACTTCACTTTCGCCTCTCGTTCTCTCGCGCCGCTACTGCTACTGCTACTGCTACTGCTACCGCTGCTGCTGCTCCTACCGCCGCCCGCGCTTCTACCCGCGCTAATAATGTTACTCCTATCGAGTTCTATTCTTCGTTTCTTCTTCGGCACCGTGCCACCACCACCACCACCATCGCCTTTTCCTTCTACACGTACTCTTTTCTCTTCTCTTTTCATCCTTCTTTTATTCGCTTTCCGTTCCGCGCTTCGACTCCTAAATTTTTCCTCCTTCTTCGTTTTTGTATCTAATTCCTCTTCCTCTTCCTCTTCGCTGCTGCTGCTGCTTTCTTCGCCGTACCTCGCTATGATTCGCTCGTCGTCTCTCAAAATGTTCATCGGACTGGATTCGAGCAACTCGTAGCCTCCGTCCAAGGACAATCGAAGTCCTCCGCTCTTCTTCGTCGTCATGTCTTTCCGCCGTCGATTGGAAAATATCGATGCCAACTTTGTCTCGATGAAGTCTTTGACTGTTTTACACGACGACGGCACGTCGAGGACGAGCTTTTTATTCTTCTTCGAGCGGTCGGAAGAAGACGAGCAGAGCTCCACGCGCACGCGAGGAGGCGTGCTCATCTCTCGTTCTTCTTCTTCTTCTTCTTCTCCGCGCACGATGTGCAACTCTTTTGTGTGACTTTTTTATGAAGAAGCGAGAGAGATACACTATATAATAAAACTGTTTAAACGCTAAAACAACATCTCGAGTACAGGGCGCATCCACGTTCGAACGACGTCTAAACTTCCGTACCACGGATAAATATCGTCCTTCTCGTGTTTCACGCCTTCGATGGCGACTTCAATCGCTTCCGGACCTAATCCGAGGCCGGACGAGACGCACGTGACGCTATCGCCGTCGGCGCTCGCGTCCTGACAATCGGTTTTATACGAAATGCCGTGCTTGATTTCCTCGAATAAAGTTTTCCAGTCCGTCGTTTTCGTCGTCGTCGTGTTCGAGATGGATAATATGAAGTCGGTAAATTTGAACGGTCTGCCTTTGAAGCCGGTGCCTTGTACTGTTACGTACTTCATCCCCGAGTGGAAACAGTTCGGGTATAATCGTCGCGTTTCTTGTAAACTCGTCTCCTCGTCGTCATCTCCTCCGTTTATTGACGATTTCTCTCTCGTTCGCACCTCTTTCACCCGCCCAAACGGATACGCCTCTGCGCTGTTGTGCGGCGTACCTAGCGTGACGAGCGCCGCCACGGTTTTAGCTTTGTATCCTTCGTACAATTTCCCGTCGTACTTTATCGATTTCCCGCCGAGAAAGAGCCGAGCAATCCAACCGCCCGCGCTGTGCCCAATCAAAATAATTCTCGTCTCCTCTTCGTCGTCGTCGTCGTCGCTCTCTTTTGCAGGTCGAAACGCGACGGCGTCTTCGATCGCGTCCAAGATTTTCCTCAAGCTTTCTCCTCTAAAAGTCACCGGAATCCACCAATCTCTCTCAATTTTCGCCACGGAAACGTCCAACACGTCGAGATTACTCTCCTCCTCCAAAGAATTTCGAAACTCCTTCAAAACTGTCTCCACGTGCTCTCGCATCTCCCGGTAACTCTCGTGTCCTCGCAAAAATCCCGGGATAATCACGCATTTTATTTTCTTCTTCTTCTTCTTCTCCCTCTTAACTGTTTTTCCATCGTCATCATCATTTACACTCAAACTTCTTTCTCCTCCTCCTCTTACTATTCTTCTCCTGATACTACTGCTACTCTCAGCTCTTCCGCTCTTTCTCTTCTCCTTGTCGTTTCCGGCGACGCAGTGGCAGCCTTGGCGGCGCAGAAATTTTGCCCCGAAGAAAGCGCCTCCCATTAGTATTCTTTTTCCCTCATATCACATCAGAGATTGGTTTTTTTTTGTCCTGCTTTTTTGCAAAAGTGTGCTTTCTGTGTGTCTGTCTGATTCTTGAAAAGGAGAGAGAAAATTTTTTTTTTGACTTCTGATTAATTTTTGTCTCGTGCGTTGCAAACATGCGTTTTTTTGATTTTTGAATTGTCTCGTCTCTTTATAAAAACTCTCGCCCGAAGAGAATCATCGAAATGGTCTGGCCGTTCGATTGGTTCTACGACATTCTCTCCACCTTGGGGTTGTGGAAGAAAGACGCGAAGATCTTGTTTTTGGTACGTTTGAACGCGCGGCGCTTCTCTCTCGTCGACGTTCTTTTCGGCGCTTCTTTTTCTTTTCTTCTCTTTTTTCTTTATCGTTTATATGAGTCGTAGATCTCTTTCTCTCGTTCTCTCGATCGTCGCGGAGAGAGATGAGATGAGATGAATCAGAGCTTTCTTTGTCTGTGTACTGACAAACCGTAAACTCAAAACAACAGGGCCTAGACAATGCCGGGAAAACGACACTCATGCACATGCTGAAAGACGAACGATTAGCGCAGCACCAACCGACGCAATACCCAACGTCCGAGGAGTTATCGATTGGACAAATCAGATTTAAGGCGTTCGATCTCGGCGGGCACGAAGTCGCGAGGAGAGTGTGGAAGGATTATTACGCGAAAGTGGACGCGATCGTATTTTTAGTCGATGCGGTGGATAAGGAGAGATTTATCGAGTCGAAGAAAGAGCTCGATCACTTGTTAGGCGACGACTCGTTGGCGAGAGTACCGTTTTTGATATTAGGAAATAAAATCGACGTGCCGCACGCGGCGAGCGAAGAGGAGTTGAGACATTGCTTGGGTTTGTCGAATTACACGACTGGGAAAGGGAAAGTGAACTTAGAGGCGTCGAATATGCGACCGATTGAGGTGTTTATGTGTTCGGTGGTGAGAAGGATGGGTTACGGGGAAGGCTTTAGATGGGTATCGCAATACATTTAATTCGAGATTTTGAACGACAAGACACGGGAAAAAAGAAGAGAAAGCGAGGAGACGGAGAAAAGAGTTCATCGCCACCGCCGCTTTCTTTGCTGCTCGACCAAAAGAACACAGAAGAAAAGAAAGAAAGAAAACAAACCGATACACATAAATAAAATAAACAGATTTAAATCGAAAAAGTACAACCAAACAACTCGCATAAATCCCGCGTTTATATTATAAACGATACATGGAGGGGTTCAATCCTCGACGCGTGTGTACGAAATGAATTTCTTCTCATATAATTAGTATTTTATGACACATTTTTATTAAACTCTCATCAGTTTATTAAAGTCAGTACGTGACGATAAAAACAAGTATTTATACGCGCGGGCATGCGCGCAACTTATTCTCTTATTCTCTCTTTCACTCCCTTGCCCACATTCGCATTCGGCTTACTTCGTGTACTTGCCTTCAGCCTTGTCGAAGCCGATGGTCGGGAACTCCTCGGCCAAAGTTTCCACTTCCTTCTTCAACGCGGCAATCGCCGGGAACTCCTTGGACTCCAAAACCTTCTTGAAGTCCCCAAACTTCTTCCCTTCAACTTCTTTACTAATTTCAACCGAAATATCGATGCCTTTCTTGATGTAATCCGCAACCTTAACAAAGTCTTCCTCGGTGAAACCTCTCGTCGTCAACGCCGGCGTACCTAAACGCAAACCACCCGGAACCAACGCGGATTTGTCCCCCGGGACGGTGTTCTTGTTGCACGCGATGTGCGCCAACTCCAACACTCTCTCCACGCGACTACCGTCCACGCCAAACGGTCTCAAATCGCACAACACCAAGTGGTTGTCCGTGCCTTCCGAAACGATCTTCACGCCGTGTTCTTTCAATCTGTCAACCATCGCAACCATGTTCTTCATGACTTGCTGTTGGTACTTGACGAATTCTTGCGTTTGCGCTTGCTTCAAAGCGACGGCCAAACCAGAGATGGTGTGGTTGTGCGGCCCACCTTGCAATCCCGGGAAAACGGAAAAGTTAATCTTCTCCTCGTAATCGTACATGATGTCTTTCCCCGTCTTCTTGTTCACGCCCTTCTTCCCTTTGCGGTAAAAGATCATCGCCCCTCTCGGACCTCTCAAAGATTTGTGCGTCGTCGTCGTGACCACGTCGGCGTATTCAAACGGCGACGGGATCAATTTCGCGGCGACCAAACCGGAAATGTGCGCCATATCCGCCAACATCAACGCCTTGGTATCGTCGCACGTCTTGCGCATTCTCGCGTAATCGATCTTTCTCGAGTACGCGGACGCACCGGCGATGATAATCTTCGGTCTAAACGCTTGCGCCAACTCGTCCAACTTGTCGTAATCGATCAAACCCGTAGATTCGTCCAATCTGTATGGCATGGAGTTGAAGTAAATGGACGTGGCGGAAATCTTCTTGGCGTCGGTTTGGAAACCGTGCGACAAGTGACCGCCGTGCGGCAAGTCCAAACCCATGATTCTGTCCCCTGGGTTCAACAACGCCGTGTACACTTGGAAGTTCGCCGGAGAACCAGACAAGGACTGCACGTTCACTCCCCACTCGTCTGGGTTCAAATGAAACGCCTCCAACGCTCTCTTTTGGCACAAACTCTCCGCCATATCGATCCATTCGTTCCCTCCGTAATATCTCGCCCCCGGGTATCCTTCCGAATACTTATTCGTCATGACCGATCCGAGCGCTTCTAAAATCGAAGCCGAGGTAAAGTTCTCCGACGGAATTAACTCCAAGCCTTTCCATTGTCTCTCTTTTTCTCTCTCGATGATGTCAAAAATTTCCGGGTCCACGGTTTTCAAATCGTCGTTACAGGCTTTCGGCCACGTGATGCCTGGTTTCAGTTTCGCGTACGCGTCCGCGTTCGTGGAATACTGAATACTCGTCGTCGCAGTAATCGACGCTCGCTGTTCGTTGAACAAAGAAAGAATCGCGCGAAAGAATCCTAAAATGTCAGTTTGTGCGTAAAACGAATGCTGCGAGTTCTTAAAGAAAAGAGAGAAGCAATGGGAGGATACGATGATGATTGGAAAAGACGTCATCACGGACAAAGTGCCAAGAAATCGAATCACAAAAAGAAAAAAGAAAACGTCGCACCAAACTCTCTCGTCTTCGCGCGACACCGGTCAACGCTTTGCGCGCTTCTCTTCGTAACGCGTTTGCAATCATTGTGTTGTGTTTTCTTCTGTTGTTGTTGTTGCGTTTTACGAGCAGAATATGTGCCGCTTCCTTTCTGATTATGTGCAGAATAAACCTCTCTCGCGTTCGATGGAGACGAGACGCTTTTCCCCTCGAAAAAAAGGAGGAGGATCTCTCTCTCAGTCAAAAACAAAAAAAACACACGTGTCTCGCTCTCGCTCTTCGCGCGAAAAAGTTCACCTTTTGAAAGGAGGAGAGATTAACTAGGAATTACAACTTTCTAAAACTTGCCACACAGAATGTGGCGGGTGATATGTTGGTTTCAAAAAGCATGTTTCGAGCCCCGCGGAACGGAGTCGCGACGGTCCACCACGCCGTCTCATGGAAACATAAGACTTCGCCTCAGCAGGACTGAGACTTTGAAACGGGTTTTAGTAGTGCCGCCGACTAAAATAATGTTTTATTATTGGTATTATTATTGATCTTGCTCCCCTCCTACCTCTTTCTCGTCGCCGTTCGGCTCGAACATCACAACAATCATTTTTTTCCCAATGTTTGAACACGCGTTCTCATCGCGATTGATTATAAGACCACAGTGTGGGCACTCGAAATCCTTCTCCAAGTGAGGCAAGTTTTCGTTCACTCGACCGCAGTTCGTGCAAGTCTGCGAAGTCATTTCCTCCCCGCAGCCAAGCACGACTTTTTTTCCAGGCGTTCGACGCGCGACGTGTGAAAGTCTGTCCACAAACAATGCCGGCGCCATAGTGTACATGTTTCTTCGCCCTGTTTTGCTCAAGTCTCCTCGTTCCTTCGATTTCTGCGCGATGTCTTTAACGTTCAATCGATTCACGAGGACGATGTCGTTGTCGGCGAAATTTTTCTTGATTTCGATGTAGTGGTAATTCGAGGTAAATCTTTTCAACTGTTGGCGCATCTTGACCAACTTTTTCTTCAACGTTCGCGTCGTTCGTCTGTACTGCGTGCGCGTCCTGGTGCTTCCATTTCTCTTACTCGCTTCGTAGTCGCGCTTCGCGATTTTCGATGCCAAAGCGTCAATCTTTCTCCGTAGGTCAAACAGCGGCTCACGCGAATAGCATTTAACGACCTTCCCGCGCGTGTCAACACCCGTGGTCAGGGGGTTGATGCCTAGATCCCAAAATATGGTTTTCTCTGCGCCTTCCGCGCTCGTTTTCTCGCGTTTAATGACAATATCGACGTAATACGATCTCGTTTTTCCATCGTACCGAATTCTCTTCTCGACGATTTTAGCGCCGTTGTTCTCGAGGATTTCATCGACGACTTTCGAACTCTGCCGCAGTGTAAACTGCGTATTTCTTACTTTTTCACTTGTTCTGGCGCTGAATTGAGCAACAAAATGCTTTTTCTTCCTTTGTTGTTCTTGTGGCGGCGGCGGCGGCGGCGGCGGCGGCGGCGGTTGTTGTTGTAGCAGTTGTTGCTCCTGATTCTCGCCGTCGGCTTCTTCACCGGACGATACCAAATTCACTTCCTCGGAAGAAGAAGAAGAACTCGAATCGGACGATACCAAATTCACTTCGTCGGAAGAAGAAGAAGAACTCGAATCGGACGATACCAAATTCACTTCGTCGGAAGAAGAAGAAGAACTCGAATCGGACGATACCAAATTCACTTCGTCGGAAGAAGAAGAAGAACTCGAATCGGACGATTCCACCTCCTCGATAAACTGCATTAGCTTTTTGCCTGGAAACTTCACCACGTCTGATTTAGATCTAGATGATGATGAGCGAAAATGGACGCGGAAACCTTTATAAGGGCGTCCCTCGTTCTGGGCTTTCGCTATTTTCGCAAAATTCGATCGATAAGCCATATCCGCTTGACGAATAGCGCTATAAATGACTTCCTTCGGTACCGCATCCATCTCATCGCGGACTTCTCGTTGCACTCGTTCGAGCGTTCGACCATTCAATGGGATATGCTCCGCGCAATTTCTAACCCCCTCCGTGATCTCGCCTTTCTTACCGAACACCGCGCGGTTAAAATATGTCACCATGGTTTGGTTCTGCATGTCGTTCAAAAACTCCCGCGGACAGGTGCCATAACTCCATCCCCAATTTTTTTCCCACTTTCTTACCATCGCGACGCACATGTTGTAAACTCGTCGACTGACGCGAACGCAAAGACGAAAGAATTCCTTTTGTTCTTTAGTCAGATTAATCGCTTTGCAAACGAACGTAAAATGGTCCACTTTTTTCTCTTTGCCACCGCGATGACGGCGCGCGTCGCAAGGAAGCCGTGCGAAACCTCTATCTATCTTTTCGGGGTCGGGCTGCTGCTGCCGCTGCTGCGGTTCGGCGTTGAAACGTGCGTTCTCTGGAAGAGGAACTTTGTTGAACATATCTTTATAGGATTCCGGTAAACAAGGTTGCGCTCGTTGCCCTTGACCGCGCTCTCTCCCGGCGCCTTCTCTTCTTTTTTCAGCCTCCTCTCTTCGCAGCACAGACGGGTTTTGGGCGAACGCCATCGCCTCCTCTTTCGCTTGCGGGCCATCAAACTTTCTCCACATGTAAGGTTCTCTTTTTCTTTTAATATCGAACCGAATCTGCGACGACTGCTTCGAATAATGTCGCAGAGCTCCACGTTGAGCTTGCGCAAACGTTCGTTTTCCGTCCACGTAAATTGCACGATTTTTACCCGCAGAGGCAACGACGTGAATCACCATTCCTTCCAATTTTTCTCTCGGCTTCTTCTTGAAAAGTTCTCGAGTTTCTTGTTCGGTCAACTCTTGGAAAACTATTTTCCCCACGCCATCGTCATCCTCATCTTCTCCTCCATCTTCTGGTTCGATCTCATCGTCGGAAGATACCAAGTTGACGGAGCCTTCTTGTTCGCTCTCATCGTCGGAAGATACCAAGTTGACGGAGCTTTTGGAGTCAGAGGATGAAGAAGAAGAAGAAGAAGAAGAAGAAGAAGAAGAAGAAGAAGAAGAAGAAGAGGGAGAAGAAGAAGAAGACGAAGACGAAGAAGAAGAAGACGAAGACGAAGAAGAAGGTTCTCCTCCTCCTCCTCCTCCTCCTCCTTCTTCCTCCTCCTCTTCCCCCGCCTTCGCTGCGATTCTCGCGCGCATTTCGCGCGCGCGAGTTCTTTTTTTAGATTTAATTATGACGCCCCAAATAAGTTGCTCCACCCCAAAAAGAGATTGTTTTTTCCAAGAAAAAAAAACACAAGACACAAAAAGGCAAAATCCAAATCTCGCATGTGCAACAAACAGATTTAATCTCGCAGTGCAACAGATTTACAACGCAAGAAGAGAAGAATGTCCGATATCAACGTAGCAGATTCCGTCAGGATCCTAACGTCTCGTGAATATCGCGGAAGTACCGGGATCGTGACGACAATATCATCAGGAGTAGCGAGAGTAAATCTTGATGCAGATTCGAAAAAAAACGTGAAAGTCAACGTGACGAAGTTGGTTCGAATACCGCCGCCGGCGCCGGCGTCGGCGGCGGCAGCGGCGGTAGCGGCAGCCACAGCGACAACACCAACAGGAAACGAAGCCCCAACCGCGGCGCCGGCGCCGCCGGCGGCGGCGCCGGTGCCGGCAGCAGAAGCAGCAGCAGAAACAACAGCAACAGCAGTAGCAACAACAACAACAACACCGATACCGAATATCGAGTCGTTTCCGTTCACGCCTTCGCAGGTGAACGACAAATTGTTTGACTTCCCCGCGCCTGACAACAACGCCGTTAAAGAAGCACAAGATATATTCGATCGTTACAATAATAAAGACCTGAAGATATTCATATCCGGAAACGGCGGGACGATTGGGAATAAAACCATCGTTCAACTCAAGAACACGGCGATTGAGTTGTGTCTTCGCGGGAAAATGCCATCTTGCCAAAAATGTCAATCGAAGCGCAAAGAGTATTTTAAAGACGCGAGCATGGCGGAAGGCATTGTGAAATGCACTAATCAGTCGTGCAATCATGCGATATACTCAAACGACGTTCAGAGAGAAGCAGCGCTCACGTTGGACGAGTGCAAAAGGAAACTCGCGCAAGAGAAGGAAGAAAGAAAAGCCGCACTCGAGGCGAGAGTGATGGCCGTCGAAGTTCCTGAAGAAGCGTTGAACAAGATCGCAGCGAGCACGAGAATGCACGGAAGGAGAGGGTTCGTTGAAGCTTTTGCCGATTTTATGACGACGCCGGAGATGAGAAAGCATATCGACTGCAACGACTCTCAGCTCCAAATCGGATCCGAGCTCTCACACTTCTTCACGAAGAACACGAGCGACGATGGCATAACAAACCACCTGAACATCTTCCGAGACGTGCTGAGGCAGTGGTTGACTCGCGACGCGGCAGAAACGAGAACAGAGGTGTTGGAAGAAAACGCCAATCTCAAGAAAGCGTTGGAAGCGTTCATCGAAAGAGCGGAGAAGGCGAACGTTGCGAAAAAAGGCACAGTCACAACGCAAGTCATCAATCGCTTCAAAGAAACGCGCGAGTTAGTTACCAAATCAAATGTCGTCGTCGAAAACGCGATCCCCGCCGATTTAAAGAAGCCCGGTTTCAAGCCAGTGTCCATTACCGAGATTAGAAATTGGAAGGCGAACAGCACATTC
>JACLAB010003991.1_pt1 | contig 24311 bp, 14 predicted proteins | sample 8027921 | NCBI WGS metagenome assembly JACLAB01 (sample SAMN15725117, study PRJNA655200) | protist metagenome | isolation source: fluorescence activated cell sorting (FACS) single amplified genomes of... | place: USA: West Boothbay Harbor, Gulf of Maine | collected 2000-07-19
CTCCCCTTCGACGATCATCGTCACCCTTTGTTGTTGTTGTCTTCTTTAACTTCTTCTTCTTCTTCTTTAAACGCTCTTCTCGTGAAAGAAATGATACGCGTGTCTTTAAACAACACGCGCGATTGTGTTTAAACAACATGTGCGATTGTCCCAAGAAAGAAAGAAAAAAAAAAGAGTATTATTTAGGGTCTTAAACCCTAACTTAATACACCACCTTCCTTTTGCGCACAAAACACCGGAGCAAAAAAACGCCACTTTCGCACGCATCTCATCATGCCTCCGAAACCTGATGCTCTCGTTCCGGAAGGATCTGGAGGAGGGAAGAGGAAGGCAAAGAAGACGAAAAAGACGACGACGACTGCGAGTCGTTCTGCCGCCGCCGCTGTTGGTGGTGGTGGTGTTCCTCCTCCTTTACCTCCTCCAAAAAAGACTTCTGGCGGGGAACCGATGCCGATGAAAAATGTGTCGTCGAAGAACGCGCAAAAGAAGAAGTCGTCGAAGAACGCGACGAAGAACACCTTCGTTCCTCCTCCGAATGAGAGCACTACGAATATAACGACGACGAAGAAGAAGAAAGGAGTTGTCGCAGAAGAAGAAGAAGAAGCTGCGATGAGCAAACCTTTATCCGCGTCTGAAAAGCTCCAGTTAAAAGAACAGATCGAAAGAGACGCCTTTCAGTTGAAAGAAAAAATCCGGATCGAAACCGAAAGGAAAAGCAACGAAGAGAAGGAAAAACTGTTCCTAAAGAAGAAAAAAGAACTCGAGTTAAGAAAGCAAACGAGACTGAAAAGACAAAAGCTACGAACGAAAAACGAAGAATTCGATGCAATTTTAAAGGAAAACGATAAATCAAAAGAAAAAGAAATGGAAAACAAGCTACGCCAGATGGATTCCGCGATCAAGAAGAACGTCGCGCTGGTGAAAAAGCTGAAAACGAGCGCGATTACGGAAGCGACATCTGTGACTTTAAAAAGCGATTTTGAATCGAAAATAAACGCGTCGAAATACATGGAGGAGTGCGTAGTTGCCATCTCGAGAGGGAAGTTGAAAGGATCGGACGCGTTTTACGCCGCGGAGGTAATACATTCAATGTTTGGGCAACTGTTTCAAAAGAATCAAAGGACGGAGATGAAGGAGATGTTGAAGAAGGAGATTTTGGCAATCGCGACGCCGATGAGTAGCGCAGAGGCTGCACAGATGGCTTTAGAAATAGGATTAGGATTAGGAGTAGGATTAGGAATAGGAGGAGATAGTAGTATTGGAGGACAACAAGGAGAAGACCTTAACAACGACGACGACGACGAAGAGAACAAACCGCCGACGCCGTTGTTAAGAAGAGCGAAATTGTGTTTGTTGGCGGAATTATACTTGATATCGATCATCGATTCGCCAAAGTGCGTGTACGAAGTGGTCAAAAAGCACGCGGAGATGGAGTACGACGTCGCTCCGGAAGCGTATTTGCAATCGTTGAGCGCTTTGGCGTTTTTCGCCAAGACGTATTCGCTGGAATTTTTAGGCAAAGAGGATGTGAAATTAATTTCAATTAATTCATCAGAAGGAGAAGAAAAAGAAGCAAAAACAGACGACGTAAACGTAAACGACGATGAAGAAAAGAATAGTGTCGTCAAGTGCAAACCGGAGGTGTGCGAGAAATTCGCGCAAATTATCCACGAAAAGTACGAAAAGGACGCGTTGGTAAAATTAGCCGCCTCGGTACGACTGGCGAGCGCGAGGGAGGAGGACGTTTTGAGAGTTTTAAAAACCAAAGGCGAAGTTCCCGCGCAAGTGTCTTCGGCGTTTTCGAAAGCGACGGCGACGAGAGATGCGTTGTTGAAACAGTGTCAAACCTTAGCGGAAGCGTTGCGCGTGGAAAAGATTCCAAAGCTGGAGGATTTCATGGACGACGATATCGACGATAAAGATAAAAATAAAGAGGCGAACAGAATTGAACTCGATCGAGGATTGAAACAACGAAACGCCGCTGCTGCCGCAAGCGAGAACAATTCCGATGTCAACGCCTCTGAGTGGGAAAGCGACGAGCAAAGACGCTTTTACCAAGATTTGTTGCCGATTAAAGAGTCGATTCCGGCGGTGCTTCTCGTTGAAAAGCCGGCGCTGGAGAACGAAACGGACGCTGAAAAAAAACGGAGAGAAGATCAAGAGTCAAAAGATTTCAAGGTGGACGCGTTGATGAATCGATTGCGACGCGACTGCGAAAACGCGGAAAAAGTTGACGCGTTCGCGGTAGATTTCTGTTACGTCGCGACGCCGGGAGCCAAGAAGCGTTTGGCCGAGGAGTTGTTGTCGCCTCCGGAATTAACCAACATGAAGAATAACAACAACAACAACAACAACGCGATGACGACGGAGAACAGTAGCAACCAACAACAAAACGCTTTGTTGATGTCTCCGCTCGTTCCTTTTTACGCCAGAGTGCTTAAACTCATGTCCAAAGTCTTCCCAAAAGACATCTCGGATGTCGTCGCGAGTAAAGTTCTCGAGAACTTTTTCAACCTGAACACGACGATTCAGACGACGACGACGCCGCAACCGAGATCTAATGTGCATTCATCATCTCAACAACAACAACAATTGTTGAAACAAAAGTTGCAAAACGTGCACTACGTTTCCGAGTTGATCAAGTTCGAGTTGATTGACCCGTCCGTGGAGGCCATGCAGTGTTTACAAATCTTAATCGAGAATTTCGAACGCGTGAACAGTCTAAACGCCGCACAAAATGGCGCGGTTGAGTTAATGTGCGCGTTTGTGTACAGGTGTGGACGGTTTCTGTGTAAATCCGCGAAATCCAAGAAGAGGGCGAATACGTTCCTCGACATCATTTTGCGCTTGAAATCAATCGTTTCGAAATATTTGGACGAGACGCAAGTGGCGTTGGTCGACGAAGCGTATTACGCCGCGCGGCCGAGGGAGGTCTTTCGAACCACGAAACCTCCTAAACCGGTTTTGTTCGAGTACGTAAAGTATATATTCGTGGAGCAAATGTCCGCGAATCCATCCTTGGCGAAAAGACAACTCGCGAAAGTCTTGAAACATTGCGATCAATTCGACGACGTGCACTTGGAAAGGTACCTCATCCGAAGGGCGATTAAGCACTCGCAACAAAAGTTTGACGACGCCGAACGCGTGGTGAGACTCATGAGCAAACTTTCGCAAAACCAAAAAGACATAAAGAAGAACGAACTCATCGTCAAATTCACCGACGCCGCTTTAGAGGAGTTTCGTTTCGGTCTCGAGCAAAATCTGAGCCACATGACGCAACGAAGAGTCTCCAACGCTAGAGTGATTGGCGAATTATTCTCCCAAAGATGTTTACACGCCGAATCCATTTTCTCGTGCTTGTTCTTACTCTTGAATAATTTGGAACCGTTCAATAACGACTTCGATAGGAAAGATCCTATAAGAGTAAGAGTGGCGAACGTCTTGCTCGAAAAATGTGGTCGATTTTTCAATCGAGGATGGCAGAAGAAAAAGTTAGACGTCTTTTTGACGTATTTTCAGAGGTACATGCGATCGAAAACGTTAAGCATGGACGTGAACAACGACGCGGTGAACATCATCAAAGAGTTGAGGCCGCAAATGAAAATTTGCGAATCGTTTCAAGAGGCGCACGAGAAGTGCGTGAAAATGGAGGAGAGGTTTGGCGTCGTTTCATCGAGCGCCGTCGAAGGAGAGAAGAAAGGCTCCGGCGGTTTAGGAACGTTGGCGGAGGATGAAGAGATGGAGGAAGAAGAAGGAGACGGTGATGATACCGACGACGACGACGACGACGGTGAATCAGAGACTTTAGAAGACGACTACGCGTCGTCAATGTCTGGTGATTCATCGGACGATGACGAAGATGAAGAAGAAGAAGAGAGCGACGAAGACGATGACGATGATGATGATGAAAGCGTATCATCGTCCGACGACGGTAACGACAGTTTTTCGTCTTCAGAATCTTCAGAATCGTCGTCGTCGGAAGAACAAGAGGTCGAAGTGCGAATGAAAACCGTCGTGGCGTCGCGCCAAGAAGAATCTGAGTTTGAGCGCGAGATGGAGAAATTTTTGGGCGTCGGTAGCGTCAAGGTGAACAGAAACGACGAGAACAAACAACAAACGGCGGCGATACCTTCGGGGCCGAACGTTGGAAAGTCACCACCACCAGCATTTGCGGCACAATCCATCGCGTTCAAAATGATGCGCAAAGGTAAAGACGGTAAACGAGAAAAGGTTGACATCGCGCTCCCGGAAACCGCCTCGTTTGCGATGGAAGCGAAGAAGCGGCAAATCATGGAAGCGGAGGAACTCTCTGAAGTGCGTCGATTGACGTTACAAAGAACCGCGGACATGCAAGAAGAAGCCATTTCATTAGAGAAACAAAACAAAGAAGGGGGCATCAATAGCATGAGCTGGAGAAAAAAGAAATCGAGCGGCGATGCAGACCAGGACGGCGAGAGTAAGAAGGATAGCTTTTGGAACGCCCACCGACGATTGTAAAAAACAACACGATTATGAAATACGCGGCGCGAGCGCGCATATATGGAAACTTTTAGAAGACAACACCAACTTCCTCTTCTTTCTTTTCGACCACCTTCTTCACCACTTCTTTTTCTTCTTTTTTCTCTTCTTTAACTTCTTCCTTTGTTAAATCCGTAAACGTATACGTTTGGCTTTCGATTGCGGAAACGCCGTCAATCGCCTCGAGTTGCTTCACGACGTCTGCTTCAAAAGTAAACTCATCGCACTCCCAAACCGCGAAATTCGATTCGTGTAACGTGACGATCAACTTAAAGTCGTGACAGTCCCCGCACACGACGCGGTGAATAGATTCCAAGCCGGACAGAGCACGAAACCTGTGCAAATGCGCATCGATGACTGATGGAACGTGTGATGTCATATGAATTTTGAGATCAGTAAAAAAAGGCGTTACGAGAAAAACTAAAACAAGTCGCGCGCGTAATGACGACGACGACGCAAAAAAGAAACCATTTTTAAAAAAGAATACCATCTTGACACTCGCTCAGAGCCGTTTCGTCTCTCCATTTGCACCTGAGTTCTCTGCTCACGTTCGTGAACGACACGTTGGGCGTGATTTGAGTCGGCATGTGATTGTTTTTTTTTTTAATAATGCGAATAAAAAATGTTCTGTCACAATACTACTTTTTACTAAAAAATCTTCAATCACATGTTCTCCAACGCCTCCTCTAAAGTACCGAACGCGACAGACGGGGCACCCGGAGTGCTCTCACTTTTCGCTTTTTTCACCTTCTCGTCGTCTTTTGAATCGTCGTCTTTATCGCTAGTAGTAGTAGTAGTATAAAACACTTTGACTGAATTCAAACCTAAACTTTTGCAGACGTAGTCGCTCGTTTCTTCGAAGACTCGAAACTCGTCAAAGACCGTCGTGTTCTCCAACGCACTCGCGCCGTCTTCCGCTAACGCGTTGACTTCGTCCATTTTGAATTTAATAAACGGCATCATCACTTTAATCGCGCCTTTGAAGTTCCCATCCGCGACTTCTTGCAACAATTCGGTGGCATTTTTCAAAGCGTCCATGACTTCTTTCGAGTCTAATTTCGATCGCGAGTGTAAATCTTTCATAATTTGCAAACACTGAGATCTCCAGCCGATGAACTCTTTCGCGACGTAGATTTTCATGTCCGTGACGGTTGTTTTCACCGTCGCTTTACCTTTCTTCGGCGGCGCTTGGACTTTGGCGATCATTTTACGCCAGTTGGAAATTTCCTTGTTTACGTGCGCGTTCGCTTTCATGAGCGCGACGTCGACGTCTTTGGATTTCGACGGGAATCCGGCGTTGACGACGTGCTTAGATTTCTTCTTCAGAACGTTCTTCCACACGTGCTCGCACGTGTGCGGACACACCGGCGTTAAAAGCAGCGTTTGCACTTCGACGAAGAACTCGATCAAATCCAATCGCATTTCCTTTTCGCCGACGGCTTGTCGATATTCGTCTCTCGCCGCTTGCAAGTTGTAAAAGCCCGTTCGCAAGGCTTCGCGAAACATCATGTTTTCGTAATACTTTTGCGTTTCTTCGATGGCGAAATTGATGGAATTTTCAAACGCGCGGTCGGCAAAATCATCATCACCTTTCCCTTCGTCTCCTTTAATCCTAAGCTTTTTGCGTTCGTCTGAACTTTCGTTCATCATCGATTCCATCCAATCGCACTCTTTCGTCAGGCGCAAGATTGCGGCGTTGGCGGTTTCGTCGGAAAAGTTGGCGTCTTCGACGGTATCGCCGGCATCCGCTAACGCGAATCTCACGGCGTCCGCGCCAAACTCTTCAATCGCTTGGCCTAAGGTTTTGAAATTCCCGGTGGATTTACTCATCTTATCGCCGTTTAATAACAAGTGGCCGTTGCATCGGAACGCTCTCGGCCACCTGTTTTCTTGACCTTCCGGCCAAATCGCCGTGTGCGAGTACATGGAAAACGTCAAGTGGTTTTGGATTAAATCTTTCCCGGAAACTCTCAAATCGAACGGGTACCAGTAGTTAAACTCCGCGATGGCTTTATCCAAAACATCTCTCGGAAATTCCGATTCGCTCGGTTTCTCCGCGCCTAAGAAAATGCAGTCCCAGACGGCGTCAGTCAACTTGGACGGTTCCACGGACCCAAATTTCTTGCCGTACATGTCGTAATCGCCTTGAAACAAGTGCGCGACGGTATAATACGCCATGTATACGGTCGAGTCAGATAAGGATTCGATCAAAAATTGATCGTCCCACGGGACTTTCGTGCCTAAACCGAACGATCGAGAACACGCCCACTGTCGCAACCACCCTAAAGTGTGTTCAAAATTCTTCTTGGACTCCTCGTGGTACGTGTTCATTTGGTTCAAGCACTTCTCCGTGACGTCTTTCCAATTCTCTTCGCCGTATTCCAAATACCACTGGTCGGTTAACGCCACGACGCACTCGCCGCCGGATCGAGACATGACCATTTTTTCCGGCTCGGAATAAATCAAACCGGTATTCGCCTCGACCATTTCTTGCTTAATAATCGGTTTGACTTCCTTCACTGGTTTCCCTTTATACTCGCCGACAATCATGACGCCGTCTGTGAAGCCTTTTAAATACGTTCGGTGTTTCGCTTCGTCCAACTTTTGTCGATCGTTTTGCGATTTGATTTTTAACTCTTCGCAAACCGCCGGCGCGGAGGCGTCGCCGTACCCCGGTATGTTGATGATTGGAATCACTTCGAACGGTACGACCCACTCGTCTTTGACGTTAAACTTAGCTCTTAACGCTTCTTTCGATTTCAAATCCGATAAGGCCATAAAATCATCCGGAGAATCCGACGGGACCGAGGTGACCACGCCGGTCCCTTTGGTCATGGAAATCGTCAACATCGGCAACACGTAAATTTTCTCCAACACCGCGTTCGGCGCTTTGACCGAGCACCCCATCAGTTCCGACCCTTTCATCGTGCACAACAACTTTGGTTTGCCTTCCTCTTCGAATTGTTCTTGGTACGATAAATTCAGCGCGGCTCTTTCAGCCATGACGAAAACTTCTTTTGATTTCAATTCGTATGCGCCGTATTCGCCCTCCGGTAAGATCCAGCAGTTCGTTTGTCCGTACATCGTCTCCGGTCTCAAAGTCGCCGCGGCTAAGAACACCTCTTTCCCTTTCAACGGTTTCAAGCACTCCAACGTCTCAAAGTTCTCCTCTAAAACGCGCATTTTTATGAGCAAATACTCTTGCGGCCCGACGCCTTCGCCCGAGGCTCGATCGTGATCCGCGCACGGTTGCTTGTCAATCGGCGAGTACACCGCGTACCTTTTCGCCTTGACAATCTTCCCGAGTTTTTTCAGCGTGTTGAACTGCCATCTCACGAAACTATCGTAGAATGGATTCACATCTGTCGTAATGAACGACCTTCTCCAATCGACTTGACATCCTAATAAAGCGACGTCTCTCTTCGCCAGCGGCGGAAAATATTCCAACCAGTGCATGGAATCCGCGAAGGACGGAATTTCCTCGTCCGCAATCCCGCTCGCTTGCATGATCCCCCACTGCGTGGCTTGCTTCCCAGTCTTCGCCGCCGCTTTCGATTTCTTCGCCGCAAACTTCGTCGGGTCTTTAAACTCCTTCTCTTCCTTCTCTGCTCCCTTCTTCTTCTCCGCCTCGATGTCCTCCGCATCCGCCTCGGACGGAAATACCGGCGGGTTCCCGTACGTCTTAATTTCTTTCTCAATCTTATCCGCGCACGCTTTTATCGGCATCCCCGTGCAGTGAAACCCAAACGGGAACAACACGTTCTCTCCTTTCAATCTGTGGTACGCTGAGGCGAATTCCAGCTTGGAGAGCGAGAACGCGTGCCCCAAGTGGAGCAAACCGTTCATGTAAGGGTAAGGGAAGTTGCCAAAAAACTTAATTGTCTTCTCATCTTTTGTTGACGCGTTGACTTCGAACACTTTGGATTCTAGCCATTGTTTTTGTGCGATAGTTTGGTAAAGGGTGAGTTGGTCTCTTCGAGCCGTGGATCTTATTTGTTGCGCGTGTTGTTCTTCTCCTTCCATGTTTACGATGCGTTTCGCTTCCGCGCTTTAGGGCCGATATTTTCCCTTAAATGTGTGAATACAAAACCACTTTAAAAGAAGCGCTTTTATAACTCTCTCTTACTCTCTACCGATACACGTAAAAAGTGCCTCTCGTGTTCTCTCTTTTTATGTACAAAACACGTATTAACGTGCGTATTAAGTGTGCGTTTAATGCACTTATGCGCGCGCGAAAATGAAGGAAAAATGGAGAGAGAAAAGGATTATTGTAACTAGGGTTGAACACCCTAAACAAAAACCAGGGAGAAAAAAAAGCTTCAAATTTGCTTCATTTTTGCGCGCATAAGTGCTTGATAAAACACACATAATACCACTATGGTCCGGGACATGGACAACCACGGGCACAAAATCTGGTCCCCGTTCAGTTCTGGTGGTATTCATTCTTCTGTTGACGGGAATACGAGTAAGAATACGTTCAACGATGCAGAGAAAATGGAATTCGTGTTGCACGCAAACATTGTCCATTCGGTACGAGTTTATACTCTGTAGTTTATATGCGTAGCATTTCTCTCTCTCTCTCTCTCTCTCTCATGTGTGTTCTCTTTTCTGACGACTTCTTTTGTTCTTCTTTTTACGAAACAGGAATACTTCCAAAACGCTTTAGTGCCGACGGAAGATATCGACGATTTGATCGATGAGATTTATAACGAGGTGAGTAACTAATTGGTTGGTTTTCGATCGACGAGAGCGGATGATGAAGTATTATTACGATCCGCTTAACGCGTTTCAAGTTCGGGGTCGTCTTATTCTCTCTTTAACTCTCTCTGTGTGTGTCTTCGTCGTCGTCTGAATCGTCTCGTACGATGTGCTTATTATTAACGCAAAACTCACTCGTCTTTATATCTATCGTCTCACTCAAATCAAATGTATAATAAACAGGTATCGGACGTGGAACCGTGGATGTCCGGCAACGCTCGAGGCGCCTCGACGGCGTTTTGCATACTCTACCGAATATTAGCCATGGAAAATGTGCCGCACTTTAAAGTGAACAAAATGATTTACCACCAAGATTCCGTGTACATACGATGCATCGGTTTGCTGTACGCTAGGTACAAGTTTTACAACGACGAGGAAAATTTGATGAAATTTTTCTCCGAAGACGTGTTTAAAGATAAAAAGGAGACAAGTTTTGCGCCGTCCGTGGACGGGAAGAAGTTGACGTCTTTTTTTCAGTTCGCGATAGATTTAATCTGTTCTCAGGAGTACTTCGAGACGTTGTTCCCGAGAATACCGGAGGTTTTGAAACGTAAAATGCGAGCGAAGATTGAATCTTATTTGGACGGCGCGAAAGTGGAAGCAAAAGGTGGCGGCGGCATCGGCGAGTGGCGGAGGAGTAAAGGCGACGGAAAAGGGAGAGTCATGTCCGTGAAAGAAAGTTTGAGCGTGAACGTCGGTCAGAGAGCGCCGCATTTGGCAAACGCGAGAGAACGAGGGAGAAGCGGCTTCGATCCGGAATCCTCCGCCTCTCGCGGCGGTTTTGGCGGCGGCGGAGGAGGTTATCGTAATAAATATAGTAGCAGTAGCGGAAGGGGGAGTTTTCATCATCAGCGCGACGATAGAGGAGGAGAAAGAGGAGGAAATAGAAGAAGGGACGGGAGCAGAGACCGGTACGAAAACAACGACTATGGGAGCAGAGGAGGAGAGCGAAGAAGAAACGACAGAAACGACGACGACAAGTATTACGACGACGACTACTACGGAAGAAGAGGAGGAGAAAGAGGAGGGAAAGGAAGAGGTGAAGAAAGAAGAGAATTGCCGTACGCGACGAGAGAGCTCCCGTATAAACGCTAGTAGTATAAACACGAGCGGTTTGACGAGAATTCACCTACGTGCGCACGTACGCAGAGAAAAATGTGCTCCAAAACGCACAACGATTACTTCACACGAGAGAGTGTTGAGAGCTTTTCCGGGTGTAATACACGCGAACACTAACACTAGCATCTATTCGATGAGAGAATCGTTCATATTTTCGTCCTCGTTTTCGTCAAGAGTTGGTTGACATCATCCGATGCGTTAGAAAAAAATTCACCTATTTGCCTTCACAACAAAGAGCATCTCTCTGCGCTCAAACGGACAAACAATGACATCTTTCCGTCCATTCACATCCTTCGACCTCCTCAAATACAACCTCGTCAACACCGACGTGTTAACAGAAACCTACGGCTTATCTTTTTACCTCTCCTATTTAGCAAACTGGCCGGAATATTTCGTCTGCGCGGAGACTTTGAATCGTGAAATCAGCGGGTACGTCATGGGAAAATCCGAAGGAAAATCAAATCTCTTCCACGGACACGTCACCGCAGTTACCGTCGCCCCTCCGTTTCGGAGACAAAAATTGGCGAATAAATTGATGGAAACTTTAGAACGAGTGACGGAAACGTTCCACTCGGAGGCGTATTTTATAGATTTGTTCGTAAGAGAGAGCAACGAAAATGCGATTCAAATGTACCGGAAAATGGGCTACTCCGCTTATCGAAGAGTCCTCGGATATTACGCCGGACCATCGCCATCATCGAATACCGACGATATAAACGACGAAACGAAGAACAAAGGGAAGAAAAAAGGACCAATTTTAGGGGAGGACGCGTTAGACATGCGGAAAAGTACGAAACGAGATGTGCAAAAAGTGAGCGTTATTCCCGCTCGGAGGTTCGAGCAGCATCCGTGGGAGATCGAATGGCACTGACGATACGTATATGCGTTTTGAAGCGCGGTAAATGGTGTTTGGTCGCGAAAGGTCTCGTAAAACGTCTGAAGTTGGGAGATGTAAGAGAGAACGAGTAACACGAGACCGACGATTGAATAACGCGATATTTAAAAAAGAACAGCAGTTTAGTAGAGTAGTAATACTACTCGTAATAGCAACAACGAGAGCGAGAGGAATACCAACAACGCCGTCTCAGCGTCGGCGTCTTCGCTTCAGAGACGCAGACAGAGAGAAGTTGTGTCCTACCTCCCTAGCAGAGAGAGAGAAGAATATGAAGACGCGCGAACCAAAATATCTCTCAAATGTACTAATACCTTTCTTAAAGTTCAACTGTATTCAAACTGTTCAACATTAATCCAACGGTATCGCGGTGAGCGAGCGAATATTCACCACGAGAAGGTCAATTCCTCACAAGTAACCTAAATGCATCGCACGCTTTCAGAGGCTAGTTTTCTCGAGATTCCTGGTCGTACTCGCACAGAAACGTGTACTGCTGCTCTTAAAACAACTCCTTGTGTTCCTAAAAGAGTAGCATTCGCTCCGAAAACTCTTTCTTTGTGCATTCGAAGGGTGTTTTTGTTTGCATTCGTTTCCGTTATCCATTTTCCTCCGTTGTTCCAATTCTCATCCGCGTTGGAAACATCGAGCATAAACGAGATGAAAACGAAGTCCCCGTACCACGGGGTCTCCTCGGACGAACAAAAATACTCTCAGTTACTCTTCCAAAACGTTCCGGGGTTCACTCGGTCCAAGTTAAAACCGGATTATGCGATGATTGCGCACGAGTCCAGAGTCTATGGAGGTTTGTTCGGATGGACGAATACGCTCGGCGCGTACGTGGTCTCCCCGGGGATGAATAAAGCGACGATTTTAATGACCATGGTCTCTATGTCTGTGAATGCAAAATCGTACGTACCGTCACCGGGCGCGTGGCGGTTTGCGTTTGTTCTTGATGGCCAATGTTCGATTCGGTATCGAGACGAAGACGCCGAGGCGGAGGTGACGCGAGAGGATTTGAAAGCGGGGGAGTACTTTTATTTCCCGATGAATACCGAGCACGAGATATACACGGATGAAAAGAGTCAGTGCGAATTGGTCATGTACGAAGCGTTTACGAAACCGAAATTGAACGGTAAACCGGATGAGTTTCCTACGGGGCAAAAAGTCATCGTCGGCGAGACGGACGCTTTGCCGAACATCGAAACGCCCGGGGAGATTTTTAGGTTGAAGAAACTGTTGCCGCAAACGCTCGAATACGACGTGAACTTTCACGTGATGGATTTCGCGCCGGGAGAGACGTTGAATGTGAAAGAGTTGCACCATCCACAACACGGGTTGGTCATTTTGGAAGGACAAGGTATTTATCGCCTGAACGAGGATTTTATGCCGGTGCAACAAGGCGACGTCATTTACATGGGGCCGTGGGTGACGCAATGGTACGGCGCGTTGGGGAAGAACAGGACTAGATATTTGATTAGTAAAGACACGTACAGAGATCCGCTGAGAGATTCGAACCCGTGATTTCTACTACGATCAATATCAATAAGGTGATTATCAAGAAAATGTGGAATTGCGTGTGTGATTATATAGTCGCACTGCTTTTACTTGTTTATCTCTATCTATATAATATATCTATAATATATCTCTATCTCTATATACGTATACTACACCTATAAGGTATGGTACGCTACTGTATTATGGTGTATATTACTTCATCCATTCGTCTTTGTTGTTATCTATATTATCAGTCGCCGCATTCGCCAACGGGGACGACGCCCGTCCGCCGATTAAGTTCTTCAAGGCGCCTCCTGCGTTTTTGTTCGTGCCCCCTCCGCTTCGAGTATTCAATCGTCTGCTTCGTAAAGCCTCTAATTTTGAGGAGGTCTGGTGATGCGCGTGTAACGACGCGGTATTTCCGTACCCAACTTGCGTTTCCATGTTCAAAGTCGACGACGGATTCTCTCCCGCTCCGTTGAAATTCTTGCGCGCGCTGCCGAGCGCGATGTTCAATGTGTTCGGTAACGTCGCGCCAATGCCGCCAACTTTAAAGTCAGGCAAAGCCACGTCCGAGTTGTCATCAAAGCCACCGTCTGTCTCTTCGTTGGTGTTGTTGTTCTTGTTCTTTGCCGGCGACGGCGATTTCATCATGAGCATGTTCAAATTGGCGTTGCGCGTGGTAGCAGCCTCGTTGTTGTTGTTGAAGAGATTCATCGGCAACGGATTTGCCGAGTTGTTGGCGTTACCATCGTCATCCTCGCCATCGAACATTGGCGATAACCACATCGATTTTTCGCTGTTTTGCTTCTTCTTTTGCGTAGTTGTCGACGTCAACGGTAACTTGCGTTTACCGTCGATCGAAGGCTGCGTCGGCGAACGGTGTTGCGAGGGAGGGTTTCTTTTGATCTCCACGCTACCGCTCGATTTAAACTGTTGTTGTTGTTGTTGTTGTTGTTGCGAAGGCTGCTGCTTCGATGGAGTGGACTTCTTTGCCGTCGCGATGGTGATTTTTTGTACAGGAATCGCCGCTACGTTTTTGTTGTTGCCGTTGGTATGCTGAGAAGAACCGTTTGGAGTTTTCTTGGCCGTGGACGACGGTCCAGGCGTGCGTTGAAAGCGCGAATGCGTTTTTAAGTGCTCCAAAGACGACTTCTTGTTTGTCGTTTGCGTCGTCGCCGTCGAGTGAGTCGTCGTTTTCGTCGTCGCGGAAGGCGTTTTCATCGCGCTCGTTGGAAGCGCTTGGTGTTGGTGAGCTACGACGACCGGCGGGGGCGGCGGCAGCTTTTGAAAATAGTCTTCTTCGTCCATCGGCGCGCCCATTGGCGGCGCGATATCTTCTTCTTCTTCGTCTTCTTCTTCAGCGTAAGCAATCTTCTTCTCTGCCGTTTTTTCCACGGTCTTCTCGCCGCCGCTGCCGCTGCCTCCTCCTCCTCCTTCAATCGATGGATCCGATCTTTTCTTTGCGTCGGCGGTCGCGTCGTCGTTTAATGTCTCTTCGCCTTGCGTTTCTTCCAACATCGCGCCCGGTAACGGTGGTGCAAACCTACTCTCCTCAACCTTGTGCCCTTTTCTCGCGCACTCTTCTAACCACTCTTTCGTGACGACTTTTTTATTCCAGTTCACGCCGGCTTTATACTTGGACCCTTCCGCTTTAGAAACCACCACGTGCGTATTCTTGCCTTTTTTCAAATTCTCCGTACACTCGCAGCCGCAGATTAAGGAGAGCATTCGGATTGCACTTTTCTCTCGTTCGGTGTACGACGACGGGGACAAGACGACATCTTTCATGCTCGAAAATTTTCCGTCGTGGTCCATGTACGGTTGGTACGCTATAGACTCAGACGGCTTGAAAATTTTGCCCTCCAAAGAGACGCCTTCGAGAAAGTGCGGCGCGACGAAACGCGCGCTGAAGATAGCATCCGGGTTTTCTCGAGCAGCGCTGGCAATATCCGACGCTAACGCCTGCAGTTTCTTCTTCTCGCTCATCGAGGGTAACGCCGGGCAGATGATAAAGTCCGAGGAAGCTAACGTGGAGGTTGAACTGCCCCGTAAATATTCGCCGCCGAGAAGACTGATCAAGTTCAGCGCTACCTCTTTCTCTCCGATGCATAAGCCTTCGAATAAACTCAATTTCACGTTCGCTAAAGGATAAAGCTGCGATTGTTTAGAAGAGTGGTCGCTGGATTCATTTCGCGAATTGTAACCGTTTCTACCTAATAACAACGCGTCGTCCTCGTCCTCGTTATTCACCAAAGCGGTTTCGCCAATCGCCGCGCGAGTTTCCGGTATTTGTTCCGTCATCGTATTAATTTTATTTTTATTCTTGTCGTTGTCGCGACGAGACTGCTGCTTGTCGTTTCCTCTTCTAACGACGATATCGTCGACCGCTGGCGCGTGTTGTTGCGTTTCTATATCGTCTTTCTTTACCATCGCGGGTTGTCTTCTCAAAGGATTCTTGTCTTTATCGATGACTTTCAGAGGACTCCTCTCCGGAATTCTTCGCGGAGGCGATGTATTATCGTTCTTGTAGTTTGTCCAGGACGTTTTCTTATCATCATCGTCGAAGGTTGTCACGGGATCGTTGCAGAAGGTGGGAGCTGCGATAACTTCCGAAAATCTCTCTTTCGCCACTCGAAACCTCTTTGATTTCGGCATCGTCCTTCCTTCCTCGCTACACTTTTTCAACCACTCAAACGTTACGCACTTCTCACGATGAGGTCGCATGTACGTTTGTAAAATGAAATCAACGTCTTTTTGGCACTCCAAATCGTCGTTGATGACGACGTGTGTGGCGTTTTGCGGATTCATGGCGACCGTAGCTCCTCCGGCTCTCAAAATTTTATGCGCCAATCGCGCGTTCTTCGCGCTCGGCCTTAAAATATCGTTCGGGTCTACTGCCGTACCACCCGCCGCCGCCGTTGAAGTGCTATTATTACTACAACTAAACCCAACCAAATACACTTTCGTGCTAAACAAATAGTGTTGTCCCCATGGCGTTTGATCTTCGTCGTACTCCTCTTCCAACTCTTTCGTCAACTCTTCTTTGGTCGGCAAAAGTACCGCCGGCTGCTTTTTAAGCAGCTCCAAGGACGAATCCGTTTGTTTGCTATTCGATATGCCGTTTTTAACGTCGTACTCGTACTCGTTCAACTTCACGCCTCGTTTCACGCAATCCTCCACCCACTTTTTGCTCAAAACCCACATGTCCCACATCCTCGCGTGTCTGTATTTCGCGCCCGTCGGTTCCTCTCCCGCGCTCGTTTGTTTCGCAATCAAATGCGTCACCACGTCCTTCTCCAAATCCGCGCTAAACACGCCTCCATTCTTCTCCACCATCTCTTGAATACCATTCCTTTCCTCCCACTGAAACCCAGTCACGCAGACCACGCAGTCCGTAAAAAATTTGAACGGAAATTTCTCGTACTCGTACGTCAACTCCTCAGACTCGGCGCACGCGTCCATCCACACTCTCGACACGATTGGAATGTTCCTTAAAACTGCAATTTCGTACTTCGGGGAGTGCGAGGTGTTGGCGATTAACACGTCGAACTTTGTGTTCGCGTCTTGGAGTTGGATGACGGATAATTGGCATTTGTTCGCTTTCCGTTTCATTTCCTTCTGTTTTGTGTTTAAAAGGTGATTTAGAGAGAAAAGTTCATCATCAGATACGTTTCAAAACCGACTTTGTACGCGAAGCCTTCGCGCGCGACCAATAAAAGAGAACAACGAAAAGAGAAACACAGTGAAACGCGGTCTCATCGTGCAAAGTTTTTGGTATTTTCATCGCGTAAAGCGCGAACAAAAGCGCGTCAGAGAAAGTAAAAACGTACCATTTCCTCGTCCTCGAATCCCGTCAAAACCACCGTCAGAACGCCTTTCTTTTCTTTCATTGCATTCATTTTTTATTCAAAGCAGTAGTACTTTTGCGTTCACACATCAAAGAAACGTTTTGTCGTCGTCGTCATTTTGTTGAGGTCGTAATAAACTCTCTTCTGTGTGTGTATATATAAACGAAAAGAGAGGAGATCAATGAAGAGATTTTTCAAACAAATCGATTCAAAAATCCTTCAAACGATCAGACAAAAAGTGCTCAGATTTGGTTTACGAGAAATTTTCGAAGCGCGATGATGTTTCTTTTGAGCGATGTAATACTGCTGATGGGTGAAGCGTTTATGTGTGTCATTTCTCGTATTACTCTTTCTTTCTCTCTCTCTCGAGCGTTTTCACTCTCTATTCGTACATTGTTATTTCCTGCCGCGCGCTGCCGAAGACGACGTCATAATAGCCTTCTCTAAAGTTTCTATTCGTTTCATGAGCGCGAGTGTATCTCTTCGTTCCTTCTCCAAGGCCATTTCCGCGGCTTTTAATCTGGTCTCGACGTGACCGAAATTGTTCTTCGTCCACTTCAACTCGTCCTCGGAGAAGCGTTTCAGCTTTTCGTGATTGCGAAAGCTCGTTTGGGAGTGGTCGTGGAGTTGTTTTTCTAATCGAACGTGTTCGTGTTCTAAAACGCTTAATTTCGGGAAGAGTTTTTGGGTCACCGTGAACAAATGGTTCGCGCAATTGTCTCGCACGTGCGCGTCGAACGTTTTCTTCGTGATTGGTTCCATCGGCGAACAGCAATCGAGTTTCTCGTACGGACACTCATACGCTCGATTTTCGCACCGGTTCATCGCGTGCAAATCCACCTGGTTCCTTTTCAAAACAGTGCCGCACTTTAACGGACACTCGACTTCAAACAAAGGGCAAACTTTCTCGTCGTGCCTTTTCCTAAACTTTTTACTAAACCGTTCGTCGCACCTCTCGCATTTGACTTCGACCCACTCGCACTGTGATTCCTCGTGCTCTCGAATCATTTTCCGCAACTCCTCCGCGTCTTCCGCTTCGCATTCAAACAGGCAACTCGCGACGCCTTTTTTTCTATCGTACATTCGCAAAATCTCTTCACTCGTTTCTTCTCTCGATTTATCATCGTCTGCTGCTAAAAACATCTGACCGAGGTCGAACGTTTTCATCGCGTTCGTTTGCGTTAAAGACGTTTCTTTCAACCGTCGAACTTCATCTTCAATCTTTTGCTTGCTCGTCAGATCGGTAAAGAACGATCGATTTCGGTCTCGGAAATCTTGAATTTTACGTTCCAGAGTCTCTAACGATATGCGTTGTTCATCCTCCTCGTTTTTGAGTATTCTTAGCAGTTTTTTCGCGTGCTCGGGCAACGCGTCGTGCGGTGATTTTATGAGCGATTTGATGCCAGATTGCGCATAAATGGCGCTATAGCAGATGGCGTCGAGCATGCGGTCGGCTAAGGTTTTGGAGGATGAAACGCAGCAGTTTTTACATTTGTACGATTGTGTGCTCTTCTTCTTTTGCTTCGTTTCTTTTTCGTCGTTTGATGAGATCATGTTTAGGCGTCCAAAAGTCTAACGACTTTTAGTAAAGGGCGGATGATTTTATGATGACGATAGTAGACGCTACTAATGTTTTCGTTTAATGTGTGATTCGATATGTATTCGATATAGTAAAATTACACTCTAAGAATTTGCAAACTCTGACTAAACGCGATGGCGATCCAATCCGGTTGCGTCGCCGACCATTGCAACTGGTTAATTTCCGCGCCGGCTTCGTACGCCAAGACGGGATCTAAGCCGCCTTCGGAGAGTTGATTGATGGCGCTTAAATCCCAAATCAACGCTTGCGCGTCGTCTCCGGCGGAACATATGTGGCACGAAGAATGCGGGGCCCAGGCTAAGGTGTTGACGGAACTCGCGTGGCGTTTTAACTCGGCGACGGGTAATGTCGGGAATCGAATGTCGATTATGGCGACGACTTTCGAGTCCATGCCAAAGGTGGCCATGTATCGCGGGTCTTGTTTGTTCCAGCCTAAACGGAGTAAAGGGACGCCGATTTCTGGGTTTTCGTAGATGATGGTCGAGTGGTCTTTATCGCGTAAATCGAAAACTCTGACGGAACCGTCCGCAGAAGCAGAGGCGAAGACGTCGGGACCTCCCCAGGCGATGTCGTGGACTTCTTTATCGTGCGCGATGAGCTGCGTGTCTACGCACTCTCTTTCGATATCCCAGACCGTGCACGTGGTGTCGATGGACGACGTCCCGACTCTGTTGACGTTCGTTTCGTTCCAATCGAACGAGGTTAACGGCGCGCAAAACTCAGAATTTTTATTATTCGCCAACAACGCTCGGAGTTCTATTTTACCGTCTTCTTGTTGTTTGTTCGATGCGTTTTGTTGTCGTTGCTTTTCTTGTTGTCCAGACGTGGACGGTTTCTCCGTGTTCGTATCTCTCCCGCCGCCGCCGCCTTTCTTCAAGTTTCTTTTATTATTGTTGTTGCTGATGTTGTTATTCCCATCATCGTTCTCTCGTTCCTCTTCCTTCTCGTTTGCCTTCTCTTTCGCCGTCCCTCCGACGTCTTCGTTAATCTTCCAAATCCGTAAAAAATCCCCCGTCGTGGCCATTAAATCTTCGTGTTGGCACTCTTTATCCGGAACGAACATCAGTTTCGTGCACGGGTACGGGTGATCGAATCGTAAGTCTGTGTCGTTTAAAAATTTCCCGGTTTCTTCGTCCAACGTGACGATTTCGACTTTGTTCTCGTACTCCTCTAAAAACGATCCGATGCCCAGGCGTAATTTTTTATCGTTTCGAACCTTTAGTACACATCACGTGTTTATTATGTTTATCGCACGAAAGAGAGGGGGAAAGGAAGAGTAAGTTGTTGTCAGTTGAAATACGCGAGAATGATCTGACGTATAAAGTATAAAGTAAACAATATCATGGATATAATTTGGATCCCATTCCAAAGAGAATAAAGAGCGGCTCCCGATTGGAATTCCATCGCACGATAAACAGAGAGAGAAAGAGAGAGAAAAAGAGCGATATGAAAAGCTTTACGTGTATAAAGAAAAAAAAACGTAAACGTACCGACCAATTGCACGCGTAAATCAACCACGGCGCTTCGTAGGTGTAGATTTCCGCCTGCTTTTCTCCTGGATTCATATCGAATTTAGATGTTATCTGACAGAAGCTTTTTTGTGTCGAAAACGTCCGTCGAGAGACGATTTTTTCTCTAAAATACTACGAGTTTTAAGGGGAAAAACGACCGTCTTTGACGCTCTTTAGATGTATATAAAAGTGAATACAAAGAAACGAAACGCACATCGAGTGATAAACATCGAAAAGAGCTTTCGAATGGTGTCGTTTATGCTTCGTTCTCGTTCGAATTGAGCTGGTTTTTGTGCGTCGAAAACGTGAAGATTTTTCTATAAAATACTCTCGGGTAGTCTGCGGCATCGAAAGAAAGTGACAGTTGGTCTCTCTCGATTTCTTCAATTTTATGCCGTGAAGAGCGCGATAAACATGTGAAACGCTCACTACTAAACACACTTTACCTGCGCTGCTTTCCAAAGGAGAAAGAATGCGAGCGAGAGGAAAGAACGACAATGATACTAATACTTCTTTAGACCTCACCTCGCGATCAAAAACCATCCTCCGTGCGTTCGATCGGTTACAAAACGAACCCGTTTTGAGCGCAAAATTTGCCAAAATTGGAAACGCGTTTAAGGGCGAGAAAACGATCAACGCGCTCCTTTTAGGCTGCGATCGACGCGAAGGCATAAACGACGGGGAAACTAAACGGATATTTAAGGACTTGGGCAAAGAACGCGGCGTAAATTTGAGCTTGTTTGGACCGAATTTAGTTTTCGATGATGATGAGAATTTGACAAGCAGAGGGAGGAGCAACGAGAGCGAAAGCGAAGACGACGATGAAAATGATGAGGAGAAGACAAAGGGAGCGGCGTCAGGAATAAACGTCGTCGAACGCGAGCGGTGTTTATTTCACGAGAGAAACCTAAAAGACGAGGGAAACACCCGAGAAAAGGACGAAATAGAATACGATGTGGCGTTTGCGTTCAACGCCGGCGTTTGGGGGTACGATTCCTGGTTGCAGAGCTTTAAATACGTGTTGAAAAGATATCCGAACGCGCCGATAATCGTCTCGGCGTATTCAATGAAAGAGTGCGAGTTGGACGAAGACTGCGTGAGAGAGGGGTTCGGGGAAGACGAGATTAAGTTCGTCTGGGAAGCGGAGGAAAACGAGGAGTGTTCTGGAGAGAGGACGGGAGGCGAGGAGAGCGGGAGAGAGAATAGCGCGTGGATGTGTTTCGTTTCGAGTCGTTCGTACGGTGAGTAGAAAGAGATTTTAGTAGAGTAACTTTTATTCATCTCGCAATATTGTTAAAAGTAGTAAAAGTTATTTGGTCCCGTTTTACGTGGTACCGGTATTTGAAGAAGATTGAGTAGAAACGTCGTTCTCCACGGCGACGGGGCAACTCGTTTGCAATCCACTCAATCGAGCCATAAACTTGGCGTGATTTTCAATCATTTTCCACGTCGACGCGTCGCTCGTTCGAACACCAAACCGACCGGGACCGACATTTTCATCGTAAAAGTGCCAAAACATCGAGCCGCTGATTTTATTCTCCTTGGCGAGTTTCTCGGTCGTTTCGAACGCGTTTTTGAAATACATGTCTCGCTTCTTCATGTCCTCTTTTCTCTCTTCCGGTGATTTCCCGACGATGATACCAAACTCTTCCAAAACGAATGGTTTCTTTCCGTTTACGAGTTTCGCTCGGTTCAAAATGAATTGCTTTTGAAACTCGGGCGTTTCGACGTCCCAGGCGTCCGGCCAAACGTGTATCCCGGCGTAATCCACGCACGAAGACTCGACGACTTGCGACAAAAAGTCTTGTCCTTCTCGTCCGGCCCAACGACCACCACCTTTCCCTGGGTTCATGAAATCCGCGTCACGTCGTCTGCTGTCGTCGCTAAATCCCTCGTAACCAACTGCCACTAAATGGTTCGGCGCTTTCTTCTTCAGATATTCGCACGAAGCTTCGATCCACCGTCGCATGTCCTCTTTCGACTTGCCTTTCGCTCTCGCTTCGTTGGCTAGATTCCACGCCATAATCGTCGGATCGTCTCGGTACTGACGCTTCGTGATTGAATTCGTTCTGTACGCCAGGTAATTAATCGTTTCCTTATAGTACTTCTGCGCTTCCTCGTCCGTAAAAAACTCGCTCTGATCTCGACACGTCCTCGACCATTCGCAATACTCTTTGATCCCGCCCGTGGCGTACCAATTATCCGCGAGGACTAAAACGACTTTAACCTCTCGTTTCTCGCACTCGCTGAGGAAGAAATCCAAATCTTTCAACGCTCTCTCGTTCCAGGTCGTTTTCGTCGGCCTTAAAGCGTAGCCTTCCGTGATTGGATGCACCCAAATCCTCACCACTTTCAAGCCGGTTCGCACCGCCACATCGAGCTGGTTCGTGATGTGTTCTATGCCCAACTTTGGCGTCCATCGGTACGGCGGTGGCGCGTTTGAAGCCGCTTCCACCACCTCCCACTGATTCCACCCGGCGAACGTGAACGGTTTGTTGTTTAAAATAAACTGGTCGCCGGAAACTCGAACGAATTCATCCGAGGGTAAACACGTGGAACGAGGTGGCGTTTTATTTGTCAGCAATCGAAGCGTTTCCGAGAAATCATTTTTCTTCTGATCCGCGGAAACATTAACCACGACTTTGAGGATAAAGAAAAAGAAGAACAGGAAAGACGCGAGAGAGGAGGAAGAAGATCGAATCATTTTTGCGAAAATGTTTTCGAGTCCTTGGACGCAAAAGCCGCTTGGAAATGATGTCGTTTTTTATTCATTGGTTCACGCATGCACACATGTGGTTTTCCAACAACGAGGCTCGGGGTAAAAAAAGAATAATTTTCTTTCTTCCTTTCTTTCTTTCAAACACACACAAACGCGTAAGTAGTTTAAAGATACATATGAACTGAATGTAGTACACAACCGTATACAGTACGTAGCAGTTGTCATAAAAAAAGTATTGCTAAGCTAGGAAACACCCTCTAAATTTATTATATCCGACGATGATATAAAACGTAATAATCTCTCTCTCTCTCTCTCTCTCTCTCTCTCTAACCCGATTGCGTTATGCGCAAACCGCGATGGATCAAAAATACACTACTACTCTTTTATTATTCATCCGGCTTCATGACTCTCTTCTCGGAGACGTACATGCCATCTAAAAATTTACGAATGTCCTTCTTCTTCACCAAGCACGAATCGTGGATCAACGCGCAGCTCTTGGAAACGTTGTCGATGTCGTTCCCAGTCAAGACGATTTGATCCTTCACGTCGCTCGATCGTTCCGCTTTCACGCCCGGCAACATCTTACATTTCCTCGGTCTCTTCTCGCCCAAAAAGTTACGAATTTCCACCATGTCGCCCTTCTTTTCGTCGATGTTGATGTTAATCGGAAAGTGCGCGTACACCGCTCTCATCTTGTACTCGAACCCGTACAAAACGCCGTCGAACAAGTTGCTGATGTTCGAGCACGTCGATCGCAACGCCGAGGTGATTTTACTCGTCGGAAAGTACATCGCCGCGACAATCTTGTTATTTTCCTTGTCGTGGTGTAAATCAATCTTCGCGACGTGGTTGAAATCTCTCTTCAGTTCGCCTCTCGGCCCCGAGACGGTGATTTTGCGGCCGCTCATCTTCACCGTGACGCCTTCCGGAATGTCGAGCGTACGCTCCGTTTTTACGAGTCTCATTCTTTTTGTTTTCTGTATTCGTGATGAATAATAATGAGAGGTTGAACAATAAGAGGTTAGTATTAAAGAGACAAAAAGAAACCGTACTATTAAAACATCAGATTAAAGGAGGAAACAAGACCCTCAAGCCAAAGTCCTTTAAGTCCTAAAAAGAGAAAATCCAAGACTCTCGAAATCTCGTCGAAATCGACGCTCAAACTCGCCGTCGCGACGCGATTAAAACGCGATTACGCGTTCGGTGACACGCAACAATGTCGTTTCTTTCAACAAAAACCGTTTTCATCCGAAAAGCGATTCAAAACGACGTCCGCGTTTGTGTCCTTTTCGCGACCAAATTTCTCATTTTTCGCGGAAGGGAAAGCGAAATGAAAATGATTCTCATCACACATACGCGCGTTCGAGAGAAAGAGAGACTCCTCCTCCTCCTCCATATCCTCTCTCTCTCTCTCCCCGCCACAAAAGTATATCGAATACAGCGCGAGTCACAAAGCACAAAAAAAACGTTCGCAACGTACCTCTTTATCTCCGTCGTCTAAATCTTCTTTTAGTTTGACGCTTTCACCGAAACGCGCGAGGAGAGAGAAGAGAGAAAGAGACACAAGCTAACACCCTAAACACATGTATAACACCCTAAACACAAAAAGCGTCAATTAATCTGCTCACAAATCTGCCCTCGCATTGTGACTTCTGAACGCGCGCGCTCGGAACTACACGAACCAGAGTTTCACCCAGAGCTACGCGCATTGCTCGTTTGAGAAGAGCGTGTTTTTGGTGAACTCTAGCGGAGACTTTTTTATTCGAGAGTCGTTATTATATATATATATCTAGAGTGCAAAGAACAACAACTCAGAGAAATCTTTCCCCGGCGGCGGTTCTGTTTGACG
>JACLAB010015615.1_pt1 | contig 24296 bp, 17 predicted proteins | sample 8027921 | NCBI WGS metagenome assembly JACLAB01 (sample SAMN15725117, study PRJNA655200) | protist metagenome | isolation source: fluorescence activated cell sorting (FACS) single amplified genomes of... | place: USA: West Boothbay Harbor, Gulf of Maine | collected 2000-07-19
GCATCACAAGTCATCACCATGGCGCTCCTCATCCGAGCGCTCGTGCGTCGAGGGCCGCAAATAGACAAGGTTAAGGAAATGTTGCGCGAGGCGAAGGAGCGCGCGAAGACGTCGGCGTTTTCGTCGACGAAGGAATCGCGCGCGGTGCGCAACGTGGGCGCACCAGCGTTGCGTCTACCATTTAAGAAGCCGAGAAATGATTATCTCGAGCGTTTGAAGTCGGTCGCCGGGCCGGTGATGATGGTGGCGCTCATAAAGTGTATCTTTGTTGGTGCCATAGTGCGATCCGCGACGGCCATCTCCCCGGAGGCGTCCGCGGCGAACGGCGTGCTCTTCACCGTGTACTTTTTTTTCGCCGTCGTCGGCGAGGGCGTGAGTCAGGCGGCGCAGGCCTTCTTACCGCCTCAACTCGGTAACTTTGAAAAGGCTTCCAAGCTCGCGTTCAACATCATGCTCGTCGGAGTCGTCATCGGCGGCTTCAACGCCGCCACGAGCGGTTTAGTGCCGAGCCTGTTCCCGCAAATGTTCACGAAGAGCGCGCCGGTGATCGATCTCATGAATCAAGCCATCCCATTCATGGCCTTGGCGCTTTTCGCGCACACTGGTAGCATGGCATCCGAAGGTTGTCTCCTCGCCGCGCGCGACGGCGTCTTCATGTCTCTCTCCTACGTCCCCAACGCCGCGCTGAGCTGCGTCACCCTGTCCATTTTATCCGCCAACGGCTTCGGCGTTCGCGCGTCCTGGATCGCACTCTTCCAGTTCCACTGCGTTCGTTTGGTCATCAACGCCGTCCGTTTACGCGCCGCGAACAGCCCTCTGCGAAAGTCGTTATCCGCCGTCGCCGACGCTTCGAAAACCGACCTCGCCGCCGCCGCCGACAATTTCGCCGGTCTCGAGGGCATCGCCGACGTCGGCCAAACCCCAACCCCGACCACGTCTTAATAAACGATGGAACACGTGTATCGTGACCTGTAATACATAACGTCGTAGACACAGTCGCGCGTCGTCGCGCGCGCCGTCGCGCGCGCCGTCGACCCGCGCCCTCGCCAAAATCCGTGTTTATCACGATACTCACGCACGCGAAACCCTTCGCGCGCGGCGCGTCCCGCTCCGTCTTTTCAACGCGCTCGCGAACGAGCGTCGACTCGAGGTGCGACCCCGACGACGCGACCGCGCGATGCGCGCGCATCACTCTCGTCGCGCGACGCCGCGCCGCTCGATCGACGTCGCGCGCGCGACGGCGACGACGCGACGACGGTCGGCGTTAGGGCTTTGCGACATCGCGATCGCGGCGAACGCGAACGCGCGTCGCGCCGCGCGCGAGCGTCGAACGACGCGCGAGGGCGTGGAATCGGATGACAAAAACGCTCTCGCGTCGTTCGCGCGCGCGTGGGGTGGGAAAGGACGCGGGCGTGGGATGGAGGATGGCGATCTGTGATCGACGGACGATGGGACTGACTTTGGGACGCGACTGTCTCGCGCGCAGAACACAGCGAATAATGTCTGATCGAGGCGGATTCTCCCGCGGTTTCGGCCGCGGTGGTGAACGCGGTCGCGGTGATCGCGGTCGCGGTGATCGCGGACGCGGCGATCGCGGACGCGGACGCGGACGCGGACGTGGACGCGGACGCGGCGGCGACGACAAGGATGTGTGGGTGCCGTGCACCAAGCTCGGTCGTCTCGTGCAACAAGGGAAGATCAAGTCGCTCGAACACATCTTCTTGTTCTCTTTGCCGATCAAGGAGCACCAAATCGTTGAACACTTCATCGGTGGGGAGCTTAAGGATGAAGTTATGAAGATTTGCCCGGTTCAAAAGCAAACCACGGCGGGTCAGCGCATGCGCTTCAAGGCGTTCGTCGTCGTCGGCGACTGCAACGGTCACATCGGTCTCGGTGTCAAGGCGTGCAAGGAAGTCGCGCACTCGATCCAAGGTTCTATGATTTTGGCCAAGCTCAACATCGTTCCGGTGCGCCGAGGTTACTGGGGCTCCAAGCTCGGTGAGCCGCACACCATCCCGACCAAGGTTCACGGCAAGTGCGGTTCCGTGCACGTTCGTCTCATCCCGGCGCCGCGTGGTGCGGGTATCGTCGCGTCCGGTACCGTTAAGAAGGTGCTCGCCATGGCGGGTCTCCACGACGTGTACACGTGCTCTAGAGGTCACACCCGTACGCTCGGTAACTCCGTGAAGGCGACGTACGAAGCGCTCAAGAATTCTTACGGCTTCTTGACGCCGGATTTGTGGGCTGAGACTCGTTTCGCGAAGCCGCCGGCGCAGGAATTCACCGATTTGCTCTCCAAGCCGGACCGCAAGGCTTAGACGTCGACGAGTTTTACGTAGCTAGAGTTTATGATACAACAATCTTCGTAAACAAACTATCGCCCGATCCGCGCGGCGTTGCGAATGCGTTCGTCGTACTCGAGCCCATCGATGCGCTCCAACTGCGCCACGGCGTGCGCTCGAAGCGAGTGGAGAATGCGTACGAGCGCTTTACGTTTCTGCGCTTCGCGACCATCGCTGACTGGGACGTGCGGTCGAACCACCGCCTTCTCGTTCCGTCTCTTCGCCGTCTGGCGCTCTCTAAATTCCATCGCGCGATACAAATTCTCCGTCGCCTTCGCCTTCTCCATCGCCGCATCCCGCTCCGCCGTCGCTCGCAGCACCATCAACCTCGCCTCGAGCACTTCTTTATCCCTGACCGCGTCCAACGCGCGCTGTCGTTCGCGCGCGCTCTCTCGAGCCGCTCGAAACCACGCTCGCAGCCAACCGCGTCGGCGTCGTCTCGCCCATCGCGCGCGATGCGCCTCCAATCGCGCCGCCGGATCCGCGCGTGCGCTGCGCTCGCGCCAAGCGGAGAACGCGCGCGCGAGCGCCCGCGCGCGACGCGCATCGGCGACCGCAGCGCGCGCCGCGCGGCGTCGCACCGCGTCAGAGGCGACGAATCGCCACTCCGCGAACGCGCGTCGCATCGTCTCTCCGCGTCGAACGCGCGCGCGCGAGACGGATTTCCATCGCGCGAACGCGTCCGCGGACATCCGCCGCGCGCGCGCGCCGCGCGCCCGGTCGACCGGTCGCGCTCTGACGCGACGACTCGTCTCGTCGAAAAGCGCCACCGAGGTGAGCGGGACAGCGGGACAGCGGGACAGCGGGATGCGTAGGGACGACGGGACGCATCGCGAGCGAGCGAGCGAGCGAGCGAGCGACGTAAGCTCTGACACACGAATGCTCTAATGTAATACTGAATGTTGGCCTACGTCGCGTGGTGCGCGTCCATCAAGACGCGCGCGCGGGGAGACGCTCGAGCTTGGCGAGCGTGTTGAAGGCGGCGACCTGGCTCAAGCCGTCCGGCCACGTCACGGACATGGCGTAGTTTCCGATGACGGACATTTCTATCGGAGCGATATCGTCCGGGATCGGGGTGCCGTTTAAGAGCCTGTCCGGGGACTCGTCGCTGCCCTTGACGCGAGCGCTCGTGTCGGACATGCGAACGTTTTTCGCCGTGATCCAAAACGGCTTATCGTCATTCTCCCCGGGAAGTTCGACGCGAAACGCGCCATCATAACCTGGATCGATATCGACGCGCGGCTTCTTTCCGTTGTTAAGCTTAGCGACCTCTCGAACGACGGTGGCGGCGACGTCTTGGTACCTCGAGCTCGTCTCGCACGTCGGGTCTCGCAACACGAGCGGCCGACCGGTGTCCCCGCACGCGCTCAACTCGGGCACGATGGGCATTTGCAGCAAGTTTGGCACACCATATTGCTCGCAAATCGCCGCGCCACTGCCCTCGCCGAAGGGTTTGTGTTTGACGCCGTCGACTTCAAAGTAACTCATGTTTTCTACGACGCTCACGCACGGCACCGCTAGCTTGGCAAACATGCGCACACCTTTTTCGACGTCGATGAAGGCTAACTTTTGCGGCGTTGTCACGACGACCGCAGCGGTGATGGGGACGACTTGGCACAGCGTCAACTGAATATCCCCAGTTCCCGGTGGCATGTCGAGAATTAAATAATCCAGCTCGCCCCAATCCGTCGTCGTCAAGAGTTGATTAATCAACCCGCTCACCATCGGTCCGCGCATGATGGCGCTCCCTTGTCCGGCGAACCCGAACGAGACCACCTTCACTCCCTCGTACTCCACCGGCGTGATCGTTCCCGTGTCTTTATCCATCTCTAACACCGGCGATTCGGGCGAAATCATCGTCGGCAAGCTCGGTCCGTAGACGTCGGCGTCCAAAATCCCCACCTTTGCCCCCATCATGGCCAGCGTGTACGCCAAGTTCACGCTCGTCGTCGATTTCCCGACTCCGCCCTTACACGAGCTCACCGCGATGATGTGTCGCACTCTGCGCAATCCCTCAACCGTCTCCGGCGCGTCGTTTCTCGCCGGCTGCGCCGTCATCGTCACCCGCACGTTCTTCACCCATTCCAACTCCCCGACGAACGCCTTCGCCTGCCGTTCGAATTCCGCCTTCACCGGGCACGCCGGTGTCGTCAATTCAATCGCAAACAGCACGTTTCCCGCGCTTTCGTCCACGTTCAGCGCTTTGACAAAGCCGCAGTTTACGATGTCCTCGCCAAAGTCTGGGTCGATCACCCGTCGCAGCTTTTCCAGCACCGCCGCCTCTTTGCTCCCGTCCGGGGCGCTGTAAATCGCGGGCATGGACGTGGTATCCACGTCCGCGGCGTCGTCACCGTCCACCGCGGCGTGACGCGCGCGCACGGCGGCGCGCGGGCGTCGAGCGGCGTTATCCAAACGCTCGCGCGGCGGCTTCATAGCGCGCGCTGACGGCGCGAAGACGCGCGCGGCGCCGACGCGAGGCATCGCGGCGCGTTCTATCGATCGCGCGCGCGCGTCCGGAGAATCGCGCGGGCGCCGACGCGCGCGCGTGCGTGTGCGCTCGTCGCGCCTCGTCGCCTCGCGTCTCGTTCGACGTTCAACGTACAGCGCTATTCCTATTCCTATTCCTATTCTCCGCGCTCGTCGCGCGCTCGCCGCGCGCGCGCGACGTCACCTCGCGATCACCCGATGTCACCCGCGCCCGCGCCCGCGCCCGCGCGCGCCCCCCCGTCGGCCGAATTCGCCTCGCCGTCTCGCGCGCAGCGCCTTGTCGACGGCTTTGCTCTCTCGCAGCGCCGCCTCGAGTTTCGCCCCGCCGTGCGCGCGCTTGAACACCCACAAAAAGCACCCCGCCTTGGTGCGTCGTCGCCAAATCCCGCTCCCGGTCGCGCCCGCCTCGTACTTCGACCCGCCCTCGCGTTCGATTCGAAGCGTCTCTCGCAGCGCGGCGTCCATCGCGTCGCCGCCGAACGCGCGCGCGAGCCTTCGCATCAGGTGTCGCTTCGGCTCCTCGATCGTCGCCGCGACGCGTTCGGCGCACTTGAAATCTTCTTCGCGCATCTCGACGCGCGTCGGATCGTCGACGTCGAGCATCGCGTCGTCGTCGCGCGTCGTCGTCGTCGCCGCGCGGCGCGCGTCCCGAGCGTCGCGCGCCGTCACCTCCCCCTCCTCGACCTCGCGTTCGGCGTCGACCGCGCGAGCGTCGTCCATCGCCTCCATGGCTTCGTAATCGATCAGCGCGTCCTCGTCGTCGTTCGTGTCGTCGTCGCGCGCCATGACGGTGCTCGCGCGCGCGATTCGATGTCCCGATGCGTCACAATCTGCCGCGCGCGCCGTCGCCGTCGCGCGCCATGGGCGCGGCGCTGAGCCAGGCGCGGACGCTGTTCGACAAGTACTTCGGCAACGTGGACATGCGCGTCGTCATGCTCGGCCTGGACGCCGCCGGGAAGACGACGATCCTGTACAAGCTGCACATCGGCGAGGTCCTGAGCACGGTGCCCACGCTCGGGTTCAACGTCGAGAAGGTGCAGTACAAGAACGTCGTGTTCACGGTCTGGGACGTCGGCGGACAGGAGAAGCTGCGACCGCTGTGGAGGCATTACTTCAACAACACGGACGGGTTGATCTTCGTGGTGGATTGCCTCGATCGAGAGCGCGCGAGACAAGCGAAGGAGGAGTTTTACAGCATCGTCAACGACGCGTTCATGCGAAACAGCGCGATATTGATATTCGCGAATAAACAGGACCTGAAGGGGGCGATGACGACGGCGGAGCTGGTGGAGGCGTTTGAACTGCCGTCGCTGAAGGGACGGAGGTGGCACGTGCAGGCGTCGTGCGCGACGCAAGGGCTGGGGCTGTACGAGGGACTGGATTGGTTGTCGAGCACGCTGACGAAGATGCGAAGGATGGGGGTGGTGACGAGCGTGGGGAGTAGCGGAGAGCGACACGGGGCGGGGAGACAAGGACGCTCGGCGGCGTTTACGTAGGCGAGGCGAGCGAGACGCTTTAGACTGGGAACGCGGTCGCCTCATAGCAGCGGCGTCGGGTTCGTGTAATAAGACGACGATACGTGTGATGTGATGATGATTTTCGCGTCGGCGCGTCGCGCGATGGCGAAGCGTCGACAGTCGTCGACGATGATTCGAGTAATACAAGTACACACAACGTAGGGCTACTTTTTACGCGCGAGCAGCAGCTTGGCTTCTTCGAGTTCCTCGCGACACTTGCCGCAGCCCTTGGCGGCGTAGCGACACTTTGAGCACCCGAGCTCGGTGCGAGGCGGACGCAACACGCGAGGTCGACCGCGAGCGGGCTTACCGTCCGCCGTGCGCACGGGGACGAGCGTGAGCTCCGTGACGATTTTCCGTTCGCCCGTGTTGATGTCGATGAACGCCTTCGCCTTTGACTTGGATGGGAACTTGACGTTGACTCCCTTGGCGCTCTTCGTTTGAACGCGCGGGGCCGTCTTTGCCTTGGTCTTCGTCGTCTTCTTCGCCGCCACCGCCCTGGTCTTCGGCGTTCCACCGCGAGGTCCGCGTTTTGAGCGCGGCGTGTCTGGATCGCACGCGCCGCACCCTGTGGATGCCCAACGACACTTGCTGCATCCTTTCCCGACGACCACGAGCGCCATGGAATTGTCCGCGCGAACGCTCGCCTTCTTCTTTGGCGCCTTGGTGGCTTTCTTCGCCGCGAGTGCCAACTTTTGCGCAGCTGGTCCGCGCGGAAGTCGCGCGGTGCCGGGATCGCATGCGCCGCACCCGTTCGCGGACCATCTGCACTTGCTGCAACCCTTGGTGCCGTAGACGACGAGCGCCATCGAATTCGATGCGGTGGCTTTCGCCGCGCTCTTCGTCTTCTTCGTCGCTTTCACCACCGTCGGAGCTTTTGTCTTCTTCTTCGCCGCAGCCGCGCGTGGCCCTGTCGGCGCACGCGGCGTGTCTGGATCGCACGCGCCGCACCCGTTCGACGCCCATCGACATTTGCTGCATCCTTTCGAGCGCACGAGCGCGAGCGCCATCGAATCGTCCCTCGCGGGCGCTTCGACTCTGGACTTTTTCGCCGGTGGCGGACCGTTTTTCACCTTGGGTGGGCGCCCACGGCGCTTTTTTTGTGGCTTCGAAGCTTCTGACTGCGTCGTCGCCGCGTTCAAGTCGACGACGCCGAGCGGCGATCGCGTCGCCTCGACGACGGGCGCGACGTCCACGGCGACTCGCGCCACCGTGACCACGGGCGTTTTCTCTCGTGGAGGCGGCATGTCATCCTCCGGCTCGCGCGCGTGCTGTAAGTACATCGGCGGCGGCAATTCGACGAGTTGTCGGTTCATGAGCGGATGCCATCTCGGCCCCGGCGTGCACGAATCGATGGCGGGCGTCATCGCGTACGGCGTCGGCGCGTACGGCGTCATCGTGAATGGACCCGGCGTCAGCGCTTGCACGCTCATTGGACTTCTCTGTTCGACTTCGACGCCCTCGTCGTCGTCTTCTCCGTCGTCCACGTCCGTGCACTGCACGCTCTCCTCTGGGAAACTCGTCGGGCGCGCGGGCGTGCACCCGCCCATGGGCAGCTCCAAATCGTTTGCTTCGCGGAAATCCACCATCTCCTCGATCGCCTCGTCCGCGCTCCACCGCTCGTTCGCGTCGACCCAGGTCGTGGACTTCAAAAACTCGTACAACACGCGACATCCCGGCGCGACGCGGTCGTCAAACTTGGCGAGAATCTCCTTGACGCGCGTCTCTTGACCCGCCGTCGCCGCAATCTTCTTCTCCAACTTCAGCTCCCCGAGCGCTTCTTCCAGCTGACAATCCACCAAAACCTCCACGTCTAAGCACATGGACGCGGCCCAGACCAAGAACGCCCACATATCGGCTTGAAAGTCGTAATGCGGCCCGCGCGTCTCCGGCGCGATGTACCCGCACGTCCCCGGTCCCTGCAGCGTCATCCTCCGCTTCCCAACCTTTGGCAGCCGCACCGCGGTCCCCCAATCCGTGAATCCGATCGTCACCTTCGTCACCGTCCCGAACGCGTTCCTCAGCACGCTCCGCACCAACAAATTCTTCGCCTTCAAATCCCTCCACACCCCGCGCGCGCCCTTCAGCGCCTCCAGTCCCTCCGCCACCTGCAAGAACAAATCCAACTTCACCCGCTCGCTCAGCGCGCGTCCGCTCGCCCGCTCCCGCGTCACGAAATCCTCCAAGCATCCGTCCTCGCAGAGTTCGCTCAGCACCGCCAGATACTTCTTCCCGTCGCTCGGCCGCGTCGTCGCCGCGCACCCGTGCACCTTGACCGCGCACCGCGGCAAATCGCTCACCGTCGCCACCTCGCTCACCACCAGCGATTCCTTGTTCGAGTCCACCACGCGCGCGCACACGATTTCGTTTCGAAACCGCGCGGCGTACGCGGTGCAGAACCCGCCCTCGCCGAGGACGCGCGCGTAATCCACCTCCACCTCGGGCTCGGCGAACTGCTTCATGTCCGGGCGGTGCGCCGCGATCGCGCGCAGGCACCGCGCGCACTCGTCGGCGTTCATGGCGACGTCGAGGATTAAATTTTTGGCGTCGCGCGCGTCGTCGACGCGCGTCGGTCGCGTCGCGCGTCGCGCGATGGCGCGCGCGGGCGGACGGCCGTTGGACGACGTCTTTCCCCTGGGCGCGTCGTTTTATCGCACTCGTGTACGCATTGTGTGTACGTTTTCGCCCATGTGAGTATCACGGAGCTGGTATTGGTTTCGGACACATGGGTATGTGTATTTAGACGTGTATAAATAACACACGAACGCGCGGAAACCCTCGGATCGCGCGCGCGGCGTCGGCACACCGCGGCGTCGATTGCGTCTCCGCGCGCGCGCCGACGGTCGACGCGCGACGAGAGCATGCTCGCGTCCACCGTCTCCGCGCGCGGCGCCGCGCCGTCGCCGCGCGGCGCGAGCGCGCGCGCGGGACCGGGACCGCGCGCGGGCGCGGCGACGACGACGCGACGCGCGGCGACGGCGAGCGCGCGCGCGACGCTCGGAAACTACGGCGGATTCGTCGATGGGAATAAACTCGCGCGCGGGCTGGCGCGAGGCGACGGACGACGACGCGCGGCGACGTTCGCGGAGCGCGCGGGCGGGGCGGTGCGCGCGCCGAGGACGCGAGGCGGACGCGCGACGAAGACGATGATGCCGATCGGTGTCCCGCGCGTGCCGTACAAGACGCCGAACGAGAACATGTGGCAGTGGGTTGATATTTGGAATTGCTTGTACCGAGAGCGGATCATCTGGATCGGGCAGACGATCGACGAGGAACTCGGGAACCAACTCGTGGCGACGATGTTGTTCCTGGACAGCGCGGATCGAAACAAGCCGATGTACCTGTACATCAACAGCGAGGGGGGGCAGATCGTGCCCACGATGGCGATCATGGACACCATGAAGCATCTGAACGCCGAGGTCGGGACGGTGGGGTTCGGAAGCGCGCGCGCGATGGGCGGTTTACTCTTGGCGAGCGGGGCCAAGGGCAAGCGCGCGGCGCTCCCGAACACGTGCATCATGCTTCATCATCCCTCCGGCGTCGCCCGCGGTTCGGCTTCGGACGTTCAAAACGAGGGTAAAGAGCTCATGCGCATCCGCGGTCAGATCAACAAGAAGATCAGCGACATCACCGGTCGTCCCGTCGAGCAAGTGTCCGAGGAGATTCGTCGCGACAAGCACTTCACCCCCGAAGCCGCGCTCGATTACGGCATCATCGACAAGATTCTCTACCGTCCGCGCGCGGGCGCGAGATGATCACGACACCGTTCGCTTCGTTCCTCGCATTCGTTCGCGGCGCGCCTTACGCGCGTTCGTTTGTCATAGTTTGATTCTTCGCGCTTCGCGACCGCGTCCCCTCGTCGCGCTATCCAGATCCCGCGCCCTCGAAAACGCCACTGATGGGCTCCAGCGCCTCTTCAATGCGTCATCCTAAAACCCTAGTGATGACGTCCCGTGACGTCGATGATGCGCCGACGTCACCACACGTCGACGCGCTCGCCCGCGCCCGACCGATCGCGCGCGCGCGAGCACGCGAGCGCCTCTCGCGCCTCTCGCGCCGCGTCTCCCGCGCCCTCGCGCCGCGACTCGGCGCGCTCGACGACGCGCGACGCGACGCGCGCGCCGACCGAGGGATCGACGGCGACGGCGCCGCGCGACGGCGACGGCGACGCGGCGCGGACGCGGCGCGCGCGGTGAGGCGCGATGATGCGCGCGACGACGACGACGACGACGCTGAGCGCGCGCGCGGGATGCGCGACGCAGACGCAGGAACGGTGGACGAGCGTGAGGTCGATGGCGACGAGTCGAGGGGCGAGCGGGACGCGCGGGACGGCGACGCGAGGCGGACGCGCGAGCGCGAGAGCGCGCGGAGAAGGCGCGACGGTGAGATTAGAGCGCGAAAGGGAAGAGATGAGACGGAGAACGGGCGCGAGCGGCGGCGCGAGAGGACGGACGTGCGCGCGGGGAGGCGCGAGGAGACGCGCGGTGGCGCCGGGCGCGGCGCAGGATAAGAGCGGGACGCCGATGGGGGGACGAGTGGCGACGTCGTTCGATGAGCTCGATCCGGAGCATAACACGTCGTTCGGATCGAGTGACGAGGGGAAAGGATACGACATCGCGCAGATCACGGCGCCGGTGGCGGAGGATATGGAACAGCTGCGCCTGAATTTGAGGGATATCATCGGAAGGAAGAATCCGCTCCTCTTGGCGGCGGCGGATCAAATTTTTGGCGCTGGAGGGAAGCGGCTGCGACCGGTCTTGGTGTTTCTCGTCGCGCGTGCGACGGCGGAACTGATGCATATGAGCGATATTACGGATAGACAGAGACGGTTGGCGGAGATTACGGAGATGATTCACACGGCGTCGCTCGTGCACGACGACGTGTTGGACGACTGCGATACGCGTCGCGGCAAGGAAACCATCCACACGTTGTACGGCGCGCGCGTCGCGATTTTGGCCGGTGACTTCTTATTCGCGCAGTCGTCGTGGTTCCTGGCGAACTTGGACAACTTGGAGGTGATTAAGCTCATCTCGCAAGTCATCGCGGATTTCGCCGACGGGGAAATTTCTCAGGCGGGCGCGCTGTTCAACTGCGACTTGACCCTGGACGAGTACCTCGAAAAGAGTCACAACAAGACGGCGTCTTTGATCGCGGCGTCGTGCAAGTCCGCGGCGGTGTTCAGCGAAGTGACCGAGTCGGTCAAGGTTGACATGTACGAATACGGTAAGCACCTCGGGTTGGCGTTTCAGGTCGTGGACGATATCTTAGACTTTACGCAATCGGAGGAGCAGTTGGGTAAGCCTCAAGGCCAAGACTTAGCGAGCGGAAACTTGACAGCCCCGACGATTTTCGCGCTGCGGGCAAAGCCAGAGTTGCGTGCGTTGATTGAGACGCAGTTTGAGAACGAGGGCGATCTTCAGAGAGCGATTGAGATCGTCAACGAGTTCGGCTTGGAGGAGGCTCAAAAACTGGCGAAGAGAGAGGGCGACATCGCGCTGGCGTCTCTCAGGCAACTCCCCGATAGTGAAGCAAAGCGGTCGTTAGTAGGCATGGTTGGGTACGTTCTCGAGCGTATCTATTAAAAGCACATCCAGCGCGCATTTTTTAGGTTGCCAAAACAAAACAAGTTCCAACATCACTAAAACACGCCCGATCGATCAAATATTATCTATCGTTTCCGTTCGAATACACCGTGAGAGGCGATGGTATCGTCATCGCGCTTCGCCTCGTCGAGCGAGCGCACGTATCCACCGGTAATACCTCTCGATATGCGATAGAGGAGCGAGTTCTCGGGCGCGCCGTCGTCGACGATGACGTCCCGACGCTTCTCCATGGCTTCGACGTTTGGCGGGAAAAGCTTCGGTTGATCGAGGCTTTCTCGCGGAATGTGCCTCGCATAGGGCAATCCCGGACGACACCGATCATACGCGTGTAGAAGCGACTCAAATGTTCGCTTCCACGTCAACCCACTCGTGCTCGCCACCGCTGCGGCAGACATGCGTTTCGCGAGCTCTCTATCCTTCATCAATCGCCTGATTGCGTTGACGTAGTTGGTAACGTCGCCGGGCAATGGTGCCGTGTTCTTCACAATGATCCCGCTCACCTCATCTTGCACTATAGCTCGATTCACACCAACGTCATCCGTGATCACGGGCAACCCTGAAGCCATGGCTTCGATGAGATTGTTTGGAATCACCTCTGTCTTCGACGGGAAGAAGAATATATCTCCCGCCGCGTACGTTTTCGCGAGATTTGTCCCACCTTTATGACCTAGAATCACCACGTTTTCAAACTGCTTCAAGCTTGATCGCACCCAAGCCAAATCCGGTCCATCGCCGGCGACGACGACTCGAAACTTTGGTAAATCCGCCTCGCGCTGCGCGACCTTGTTCAACGACTGGATCGTTTTCACAAAGCTCCCGAGACCTTTCTCGCGAACGATGCGAGCGACCCATAGAATGACAATATCGTCGCTCGATGCGCCGAAGACATCTCGTCTGTACTCGTCATCGCGCATCGATGGGTTGTACAACGTTTGATTGACTCCTCGCGGAAAGAATCCCATCTTTTCTCCGGGAATCCCGATCGAACGGAGATGGTTCGCCGCGGCGTACGTCGGTACGGCGACGACATCGCACATGGAATAAAAATCTTTGAGCAAGTGTTGGATCGGATGGGTCAACAATCTGACGCGATAGTACTGCATGTAAGTGTCAAACGCAGTGTGATATGAACACACCGAGCACGCGCCAACTTCTCTGGCCCAACGCACCGCGCTGTGACCGAGCATGTCAGGTGCGGCGACGTGCACGACGTGAGGATTGTACGCCTCGAGAACAGCGCGTTGCCTGGCTTGCAATGGGGCCGCCATCTTGTATTCTGGCCGTCCAGGAACTTCAACGGCGGGCACCGGCGCCACGAGTTGGTGAACGCTGTGGTAATTGTTCGCCTCAACGTAATCTCGCTCGGCTAGATCCGGAGACATGACGAGCACACTCGCATCGTCCCGATCGCGTAAATAGCTGGCAAAGCGCTTCATCGTTCGACTTACGCCGTCAACGTGCTCCCAAACAGTAGTGACGATGGCGATTCGACGCACATCCAGCGCGACTACGTCGGACGACGCCTCGCTGCACGCCAACTCCGGACACGTCTTGTCGCTCACGACATTTTTTGCTTCCTTCAGCGTTGTCGCCAAGTCTGACGTCGCTTTACGCGCGTCTTCCAACCCGCACGCTTCGTACGCCGAAGCGACTTGGTACAACTGTTCCACCGCGCCCTCGTGCCACTGGTAGTGCTGCACGGAAATTGGCACTGGGAAAATGTTGTCCTGACGAATGTCCAACGCCGTCGCCGGAACAACGTCGTCGTGCGCGAAATCGTGCAGCGCACGCACATCGGCGACGTCAAATTTTAGCTTATGTGCGATCACCATGCCTTCGCGCGGAAGTACTTGACCCGCTCCATTTGTATTCGGCGGCGACCTTCGCACGTCGCACGCCGGCCCCACGTGACACTTTCTCGGATAGCTCTTGTGCAACGACGTCTCCGCCTCGCGCTCGACAAGGGAACCATCGGAAGAGATTCGATCGAACCAAACACCGTTCACGAGCTCGAAACCGAGCGCGTCCGCGCGCGCCAGAAACGCAGGAATGCTATACTTTTCGCTCCCCAAATCCGCTTGCTCGGGGACGAATAAATGTTCATCAATGTCGGCTAAAATCACCCAATCTTCCTCGCACGCCACGCCCGCGAGTTGCCGTTGCCAATATCTCGACAAATCGCTGTGTAAAAGCGTCTCGCCCCAGTATTTAGAGTACGTCACCCCGCGTTTCTTCATCACCGTTTCAAATTTCCCAAACCGCGATTTCGAAGCCTCTCCGACGTGCACCACCATAAACACATTCTCCGCCGGAATCTTCCCGTAGTCGACGTAATGCGTCAAAAATTCCTCTAAAAGTCTCACCCCAAACGTCGCGTGCGCGTGCACGCCCGTCAACAGCACCGTCTTCGCCGCCTTTCCTCGTCCGAGCGCCTTGTCCAACGCGCTCCTCCGCCGTCCCGCCGAGCTCACTCGCCGCGGTCTGTACCTTCGATTCGGTCCCTCGAACCGTCCTCGATCGCCCGCGTCCAGGTCCCCACAGCTCAATTTCTTCGCCCGCCGTCCATCGCCTCCCTCGGCGCCGCTCCACGACTCGAGCGCTCTGTCCGCGCGTCTCGCGCTCAGCGCGTGTCGCCGTCTCGACACCGCCCGTCCGTCGCTCATCCATCGCACCGCCCACACCACCATCGCGCACGCGCACGCGCGCGCCACCATCACCTGCTTTGTCGCGCGTCGCCTTCGTTCGCGCCGCTGTCCTCTCTCCCGTCGCGCGCCGTCGTTTCGCCACGCCGCGCCGACTCTATCCATCATCTTAATCAACTTTTGTCGCCACCGCGCGCGGCTGCCGCACAGCGCGCGGTGCTGCGCCAGGCGCCAGGACGTGTGCGGGGAGCTGTCGCCGCTCGCGCTCATCGCGAGCGGCATCGCGTCGACGCGCGCGCGCCGCGCGTCGAGGTGTGTCGCGTCGTATGGGCAAACAGTGACGCGCCGCGATCACAAACGTCTCGAACGTTGAGACCGACGCCGCGGACGACGACGCGCGAGCGCGCGCGCGCGGCGACGCGCGCGCGCGCGCGAGGCGACGCGCGCGAAGGCGACGGACGGCGCGACGCGGCGAGGCGCGTGCGCGGCGGCGCGCGCGCGCGACGCGACGCGAATCGTCGCGAATCGAATCGATTCATCGCACTCTTTAATCGCGTCGAGCGATGGTCTGGCGCGCGCTGGGACGCGCGTTCCGCGCGATCCGAGGACCGTTTCATCGACCGCTGGAACCGCTGCTGTGGCTGGCGAGCGTGGTGAGCGCGCGGCGAGTGTGGGCGGGGAAGGATGCGAAACACGCGGCGGCGCGGGCGGCGATGGACGCGCGATTGGCGGCGATGCATCCGGCGAGACGGGCGCTGCCGCTGCTGGCGGTGATCGCGCAGTGGAGGGTGGACGGCGCGCGGTGGCAGGTGGTGCCGGCGTACATCGGGACGGGGGTGTGCATGAGCGTGGGGGCGGCGGGGAGTAAATTGCCGCTGTGGGTGCGGCGCGCGGCGGCGCTGAGCGGAGGCGCGACGACGTTCGCGAGCGTGCTGAGTGGATTGTTGATACCGGTGTTTCGAATGCCCAAACCCACGGGACCGCATAAGGTTGGAAAGAGGACGCTGATGTGGACGGATCGATCGAGGAAGAGTTGGTTGTTGAACACGAAGGGACGCGGGGCGTTTCCCGAGCACAGAAAATTGATGGCGAACATTTGGTATCCGGCGTGCGAGCGCGGGCTCAAGGAGGTGAAGAAGCCGCGCAAGGCGAACTGGCTCGAGCCCTTGCTCGCGAAGTCTTTAGCGGTGAGCTTTTGGGCGCCAGAGTGGTGCGTGAATTACTTTCGATTGGTTCGCATGGAGGCGCTGGAGGACGTCCCCGTCGCGGGCGGACGAGGAGAGCAATTCCCGGTGGTCGTGTTTTCGCACTCATTCACGGGGATGAAGGAGCAAAACAGCGCGCTGTTGCAAGAGCTCGCGAGTTGGGGGTACATCATCGTCACCGTCGATCATCCGCACGACGCGGCGCTGGTGTTGTATCCGGACGGGTCGACGGCGGATTTCAGAGGATACGACATGCCGAACGACACCGTGCCGTTCAACTGGTGGAAATTTAGAAATCAGCACTTGCGTTGGCGCGCGCTGGATGTGGCTTTCGCCCTGGATCAGGTGGTGGCGATGAATGCCGATCCTGAAAGCGACTTTTACGAGCGATTGGATTTGACGCGCGTCGCCGCCATGGGACACTCGTTCGGCGGCGCCGCGGTGGGGATGCTCGCGCAAATGGATTCTCGAATCCAGTGCTGCATCATGCTTGATCCTTGGATGTGGCCTTTCGGGTACGAGCGCATGAAACAAGGCATCCCATGCCCAGTGTTGGTCTTCGAAGCACCGCGATTTCTGGGTAATCGGGACATCTTTTGCATTTCCAACGCCGAGATGACGTCGGACTTGTGCGCCAACACGGCGCCGGCGGCGTGCTCGAAAGAGGTCGAGCCCCGACGTTTGTCCGAAGTTCTCGAAGCCCCCGACGCGAGTGCGACAATAGATGTCGCCGGCGAGCAATCGCCGAGCGATGAGAGCGATTACAGAGAAGATGATGCGTCGAACGAAGAATCGGCTCGCGCCGCTTCGCCGGGACGTCCGCCGCGTCCGCCGCGTCGCTCGAGTGGTGCTGATTCGACAGATAGGCGTGCGACAGACGCCCGCGCGTTATCACAAAGTAGAAACAGTAGCTGGGGATCTTTCATGTCGGTGGATGAGCAACGCGAGCCGAGCGGTGTGGCGTTCAAGGCGGTGATCGAAGAGACGATGCACTTTGATTTCACCGATCTCGCCATGGTCGCCCCGTTGACGACGCGCTTACTAGGCGTCGTCGCGGTCGGAGGATACGAAGTTCATCACATCACTTCGGCCGCGATTTTGCGTTTCTTGCACGGGTATAATCATCCGCACAAGTTTGAATCGATCTTCAGCGCGGAGGAACTCGACGAGCAAGCGAGAGCGTTGTACCCGGGGCCTTGGTTGGGTTGCCCGTTTGACGAAAAGGCGAAGCGTGTCGCTGAAAAAGAGTCTTTGGACGCCCTCGATGGGCGTGCGACACCACTCAAGACGCTTCGCGAGGAATTGTCGAAACCGCGATCGAGCGGCTGGAAGGAGAAGGGCGGTATTTGCCGATGGATCCCCACCGAAGAGTTTACTCTCGACAAGAGACGACCGTGGATCGACGAACAAAATCGCGAGATCCGATGGTTGTGCGCCGAGACGGAGGACAAAGGTGTGCCACTAACGGACCGCGATTTGCACTGCATGTTCCCCACGCGTTCGTTGAAGAGTACGCGAGACGCCATCCGGGCGTACCGAGACAGCGATGAAGTGTTTCCCGAGCCGACCAAGTTAGCGTGGTTGTCGCAGGCGCTTCTCGACGGCGATGCCGCGGATTCAGGTCCAGACTACGCATCACTACGACCGTGATGAATGTAATATAGCTCAAGCACGCGTTACGTTGCCATATATTATTGATATTAAAAACCGCCGCTAAGCGCGCGACGAGCGAGCAAAACGCAAATTTTACGGGACGCGCATCAATTCCGTTTGCCCACGTCCAACTGGAACCACTGGTCGGCCAAAGGTTCCACACCGCTTTGCGCGTAGTAGTACGCCGCTATAGTACTCGCGAGGCGCTTCTTCTTCACCAACGGTCGTTCGTTCGCGTCGTTCCCGCCTCCGTCCACGATGAAATCCGCCGCTTTCTTATACCACGGCAAACGTCGCTCCATAATCTCCCGAAAACTCTTCGACGCGTTCAAATCTGGCCTGTTCGAATCACCCGCGATCCTCTCGATCAAATAATCCACGTCTCGATCGAGAAACACGATCACTCCCCCCTTCGCCTTCAGCGCGTCCACCTTGCGTTGCGAAAACACCTCCTCTCCGTTTTCGTCCAAATCCGTCACGACCCCGCCCCCGGCGTCGATCAGCGCGAACCCATCGAACGCGCGTCCCGCTTTCACGCACACCTCAAACTCTAGCTCACGAAATCCACGCCATCCGCGCTCGTCCACGATCGCCGGTATCGACGCGCCGCCGGCTTCGTACACTATGAGGTCGTCCAGCGACATGTGTTTAAATCTTTTGTCGGCCGCCGCCAACCGTCGGCACACGCTCGACTTCCCGCACCCGCGCCCGCCGATGACGATCAAGTTCAACCCCGCGCCGGCCGATCCCGCGTCGGTCGATCCCGCGTCGGTCGACGCCGCGCGCGCGCGCGCGCGCGCGCTTGCGGCGTCGACCGATGCGGCGCTCCGTCGACGCCCCGCGACGCGCGCGATCGACGCGCGCGCGTCGCGGCGCGTCCAACACGCGCGCGCGGTCGTCATCTCGCGTCCTGCGCGCGCGCGCGCGACGTCGAGCGCGTCGACGCGCGTCGAGCTCTGCGACGCGCGGCATTGCGCGACGCCGTCATGACGCCCGCGGCCGCGTCGACGACGCCGCTCACGCTCGAGCGATGCGCGACGATGAAAGTCAAGGAACTTCGCGACGCGCTCGACGCGCGCGAGCTCCCGAGCGACGGCCTGAAGGCGACGCTGCGGGCGCGTTTGGAAGAATTCGTGCGGCGGGGCGATGGCGGCGGCGACGACGACGACGACGCGGAGCGCGCGTCGGACGCCGAGGCGAGCGCGACGGCGAGCGAAGGGTCGACGTCGGAATCGGCGTCGGTGGAGGACGCGCTGGCGAGGCGAATACGGGCGTCGGCGCAAAACGCGGCGAGCGCGGCGAACGACGACGGCGACGGCGGCTCGAGCGACGAAGGCGACGACGAGAGCGAGGACGAGGCGTCGAGCGACGAGGAAGAGAAGAGGGAAGAATCGGAGTCAGAAGAGTCGGATTCGAACGGTGTGGAGGAGGATAAGTGGCGGCGGAAGGATGATCCGGTGCTGCATGAATTGCTTTCGTATTACGTCGCGCGCGGCGTGGAGACGGCGTGCAAGCTCGAGGCGTTTCGGAGACGCGTGGAGGATCCCGCGTTTGAACCCACGGCGGAGGAGGCGGCGTTCGTGGATGAATTGCAGACGAAGCTGATCGAGGAGTTCACGCAGCCGTTGCCGACGCTCGAGAGCGAGGCGAAGGCGCAGAGGGAGAGGAGATTAAAGGAGGAGGGCGGCATCGACGGGAGCGCGCCGAAGGCGCGAGGGGACGAAAAGCTGAGCGCGATGCCCACGGATGGTTGGAATCGCACGCGGAAGAAGGAACGCGTGAAACTAAAAAAGAACGACCCATCCGCGCAAGGGACGTACGAGACGCGTAAGCTCATCGAGGAAGGCGCCGGATTGTTCGTCGCCCCGAACGACAAAACCAAGGTTCGTCGAGAGTTGCGAAAGATGGAACGCAAGACCGCGGGCAAGGGATGGTTCGACATGAAAGCCGTGGAGTATACTCCAGAGTTACGCAGAGAGATGCGCATGCTCAAGCTTCGCGGGGCGTACGACCCGAAGCGTTTCTACAAGAACGCCGATACCTCCAGGCTGCCGACGCACTTTCAAGTCGGCACCGTCGTCGGCGGCGCCGCGGACTTTTACTCCGCCAGGCTCGCCAAGAAGGATCAAAAGCGCACGCTCGCGGAAGAAATCATGCACGACAAAGACATCGAGCACGTCAGACGCCATCGTTTCGCGAAGATTCAAGAAAAGAACGCCGGAAACATGGGCCGAAAAGCCAAGCGTAAGCTCGGCGGCCGCGAGCGCGGCAACGCGCACCACAAAAAGAAGAAAATCTAAGCCTCACCGCGACCTCGCGCTCGAGCGCGTCATTCGCGGCACCCACATCACCGTCGTACATCCCAAATCGTCGGAGATTGTAATAGAAATCATCCGCGTTGTATCGCCTCGTCCCGCGCCGCAGCCGTCGCCACTCGTCGCCTCGCCATGGGCGCCAAAGTCTCCACGTCCGCCACCGCGGACGACCCTCGGGCGCCGCCGTGCGAGGGCGGCCGCGCCATGTACGATCGCGCGCGCGAATCTAGCTCTGCCGCCGCCGACAGCGCGTGTCCCGTGCCGGAAGAGTACCGAGGAAACCTGGGGGTGTACAACGTGTACAACACGAAAATCGACGCCGCGCAGCCGTCGACGTCGAGCGATGGCGACCGGAAGAACGAGCGCAGAGGCATCGCTTCGTGGTTCGGATTCGGGGCGAGCGCGCTGGACCCGCGAAATAACATGCCGAGCGAGCCGGCGCAAGGGCGGGCGCCGGGACAACGGGACGCGCTGAGCGTCGCTCGCGAACGCTCGACGATTCCCAAGAGCGGCAGCGATGGTGGTACGTGGACGTACCCGTCGCCGCAGATGTTTTATAACGCATTGGTACGTAAAAATAAAGCCGAGGACGTGGAGGAGAGCGATATGGACAGCGTGGTGATGGTGCACAACGCGATGAACGAGGACACGTGGCGACGCGTGGCGCAGTGGGAAAAGTTGCACGCGTACGCTCGCGGGCAGCCGATGCTGCTGCGATTTCGCGGACGACCGGACGAGTTGAGCCCGCTCGCGATGGCGCGATTGATGACCGGGGGCGCGCGACCGTTCGATAGACACGATTGGTACGTCGATCGCGAAGGGCGCGAGGTGCGATACGTCATCGATTACTACTTCAACGAGGACAAGGCGGGGACGAGCGAACAATTCGACGTCGTCGTCCGTCCCGCCCTCGACAGCGTCGACGCGGTTTTGGACCGAATCAAAATGAACATTTACATCACGTGCGCGCGATTCGGGATTCCGTGTCCCGTGAGCGGCCACGGCAGCGAAATCGAAATCGACTAGCGCGCGTCGCGCGACGAAACGTCTCTCAACATTCTTTACGCGTCGTCATTAAATCAAATCATCGACGATTCCCTCACCACAACCCGAACGGTCCCTTCTTGTTCGCCCGCGCTTCCTTCATCTTGCGCTGCGCCTCCGCCTTTTTCGCCGCGATCTCCGCCTGAAACTTTCGATAATCTTCCGCCGTCACCTCCTCTTCGCCCTCCTTGATGAACGACCCGAGCAAGCCTTTCTTGATCGCCAGCTCCCCGTCGCGCAGTTCCCGCGCCGACTCGCCCGGCGTCTTCGCGACCGGCGCCCGGTTCGCCTTCGTCTCGCCCGACTTCCACGCGTCGATCCACCGCTGCGCCTCCGTCGCGCGCGCCTCGGGCGTCCGCGTCGCCGACGCGATCGTCGTTATCCGTTTTCGCGATCGACGCGGCGTCGTCGCGCGACGGTTCGCGACGGCGCGCGGCGCGACGTCGCGAGCGAACATGCGGCGAGTGAGGTTTTCGCGCGTTCGGACGACGCGTTCGGGGCGGTCGCGATTCGTTCGCGCGCGCGCCGACGTCGCGCGGATCGGCGGATGAGTGAAGATACGCGCGCGACTGGAACCGACGTTTGCGATGCGATCCGACGACGAATCCATCGATCCGTCGTCGTCGCGTCGTCGTCGCGCGCGAAAAAGATCGCGCGCGCTCGCGCGTCGACGCGCGCGCGCGATGGTAAAACGCGCCCGCGCGTCGGCGCGCGCGGCGCGGCGTCTTCGTCGCGGGCGCGCGCGCGGCGAGACGATTCGCGCGTTCGCCGCGCGTCGATCGGCGCCGAGCGTCACACCGCGCGCCGCCGACGCCGTCGATGGGGTGCGCGTCGTCGAGCGCGCCGCGCGGCGACGCGCCGCGCGCCGCGGACGACGTCGAGACGGCCGACGCGACGCTCGGCGGCGCGAACGCCATCGATTCGTGGCGCCTGCCGACGACGCCGTACGCCGTGGGCGACGACGCCGACGCGCTGTGCACGCGCGACGCGCTCGCGAGGCGACGGGATGAGTTTTGGGACACGGCGAGCGCGTACGGGGGGTCGAGCGAGGTGTGGGGGGCGCTGCGGGCGTGCTGCGAGGGGCGATTCGACGAGGAAACGTCGCGCGAGGTGCTGCGAGCGAGCGGCGCGGTGAGTTGCGACGCGCGATTGGCGGTGACGTTCGACGCGCTGGGACGGCGGTACGCGCTGCCGGCGTTCGTGCGAGGGACGCCGGATAGGTTCGAGGAGGATGGGTGAGCGAAGGGCTCGCGGGGCGGCGAGGGACGGAGCGGCGACGCGTACGAAGTAAAACGCAGCCGCTTACGGTTTAATCTCGCCAGACATCGCCGGAAGGGGTTCGATAAAACGCGGGCTATCGCTACTGCTACTGCTACTGCTAACGCTACTCCTCCACGAATAACTCGGGCTCGTGCACGCGGAGCCAGACGCACAGGCGATTGCACAGCGCCACCGCCGTCGTCGTCGTCGTCGACGGTTTGAGAGTTAAATAAATCTCAAAATCTCCGCCCACGCAGGCCAAAACGGAAAAGCGCGCGCGACGCTCGTATCGAACGCGCTGCGCGGCGCCGATGAATTTGGGTCCGGGTCCGCTCGCGTCGACGACGCCTTCGGTCTCTTTCATCGAAGTGTACGTCGACGCGTACGCTCGAGTAATCGCCTTGACGTCGGCGCCGTTCAACGACGGACTGAACGCGGAAGAAACGTGCTGATGACGCGCGGGGCGGTTGTACACGAAGTGCAAGAGCGGCTCACTCGCGTCCTGAAACCCACCGAGGGCTTCGGATGGAAGTTTAGCGATGGACATCGATTCGCCGGCGGCGGCGACCATCTGCGCCAAAGCGCCGTCGTCGTTCAAGCGCTTTTCCAAGGCGTCTCTCGCCGCGCGACATTCCTCCATCGCGTCCGCGGATGCGGTTATGATACAAATCCCGATCGAACCCGACGACGCGCGCGTCGACTTCACCGGTTGTCCCTCATCGCCCGCCGCGTCGCCGTCGCGCGCCCGCAGCCTCGCCGTGTACGCGCGCATGAACCCGTCTGGATTAAATTCCGGCAAACACACGCGCGTGAACGAGTCTTCGTCGCCTTCGCAGCGCGAAACGACGCGCAGAAAATTCATCAACACGATCAAATCGCTCGCCGCGATCGTCGTCGGTCGATGTCCTCGCGGTTTCGCGTACGCCCCCACGCGACCGTCGTCTCCGAACGCCACGCACGCGAACGGTTTCGTCACCGTCTTCATCGCCTCCACCATCGCCCGCGCCACCGTCTCCCGCACCTCCGCTCGCACGCGCACCGCCGTGTACGTATCGAACACGTAACACGTCTCCCAGCTCAAATTCCTCGCCAACTGCCCCAACACCTCGTCCGCCCGCGTCGCCGTCGCCAGCGCCCGCCCGACGTCAAATTTCGCATTCTTCGCCAGCGCCGTCTCCAATCCCGCGTTCGTCACCAGCATCTTCACCCCCCGCTCGACCCACTCCAGATGTTTCTCCAGCGTCGCCGCGCTCTCGCCTCGATCGCTCGACGTCGCGTACGTCATCGCGCCGCTCGCCCGTCTCGCCAACCGCCTCCCCGCGACCTCCGCGCCCTCCAGCTCCCCCCCCATCGCGCTCGCGCTCACCGCGCCCAGCGCCTGCAGCGTCGCGCACAGCCCGCTCACGCCGTGCGTCGACCCGTACCGCGTCCACGCCGGCTTCCCGGCGCTCGTGAACGCGAGCACGTGTCGCCGTCGTCGTCGCCAGTCGTCGTGCTCGTCGTGCTCGCGCGCGCGCTTGTGCGCCGCCGTCCACGCCCGCGGCGCGCGCGCGTCGCGCGCGCGCGTCATCGAGCGCGCGAACGTCGACGCTCGATCGCGCGTCGCGCGTCGCGGCGTCCGACGGCGTCGTCCTCCGCCGCTCGACACGCAAAAATCAAATCAAACGAAAGAATGGAATCGAATGCAATCGATTCGATCGTTCGAGCGCTTTTCGCGCCCTCGGCGCGTCCGTCGACGCGCGGTCGACGCGTCGCGCGCGCGCGACGCGATGTGACGCCCGCGCGTCCGCGATTCGCGATCGCGCGAATCGACGCGTCGCGATTCGCGGCGACGCTCGAACGCGTTGGACATTAAAACGCATTCGCGACGTCACAGACGACCGCCGACGCTTCGGACGATGACGACGCGCGTCACGATCGGCGTCAAGCACGGCAAGGAGACGCACGACGTCGACGTCGACCTCGACGAGAGCGGCGCGACGTTCAAGGCGCGGCTGTGCTCGCTGACGAACGTGCCGATCGAGCGCATCAAGGTGACGGGACTGAAGGGCGGACGACCGCTCGCGGACGACGCGGACATGCGGGCGCAGGGCGTCGAGGCGCTGGCGCGACGAGGGAAGAAACTGCTGATGCTCGGGAGCGCGGCGACGCTGGCGAAGCCGGCGGAGGAGGTGGCGTTTTTGGAGGATTTGCCGGAGGGGGAGCGGGACGCGGCGAACGCGGGGGAA
>JACLAB010010430.1_pt1 | contig 24286 bp, 11 predicted proteins | sample 8027921 | NCBI WGS metagenome assembly JACLAB01 (sample SAMN15725117, study PRJNA655200) | protist metagenome | isolation source: fluorescence activated cell sorting (FACS) single amplified genomes of... | place: USA: West Boothbay Harbor, Gulf of Maine | collected 2000-07-19
CGCCCGATAATCGATACTGTCAGAGCCTTTTCTCCGAGACGATTAGGGGGAGTCTATCTGGCGCGTTCAGTTCTTCCGAAAGATATATTCTGCGTTCAACATAAGACAACAAAGTTGAAGGAGGATGTCATACTTTCTAGAAACTCAAGATTGCTCGCAGACATATACAGCGATTCGCAAGCCACTTATAGATTGGATGGAGATGGACACATCGTATTCTTTGCAGACAGACATGGCGAGATAATCGAAGATGGCGGAAAAATTGCTCGGAAGATGATACCAAGGATTTTGATTGCTCCCGGAGCAACTTTGATTTTTGAAAATGTTCAGTTTTACTGTACGCGGACAGCATTTTGTCAATTCATCAAAGTGGGTCCAGGTGGCAGCTACGTCATTGGTGAAAATGTCGTTTTCTCTCTGTTCGATCGGCAGAATTCGATGCGTAGTTCTTCTCAGGGCTCACTCACGTCGTTCGATGAAGATTCTACTGCAGCGCCGAGTCAATGGCCCGCCGTGCAGGCAGCAAAGAAACATCTGTCAGAAAATCAGCCAGTGTCAAGAGCGCGTAAAATTGCGCAGAAACCACTCGTTCTTGACGTTGATATGAGCTGTCTACACATTTTGATTGGTGAAGAGAGTACGCAGTCACGTCTCAGCTTTATGTTTGGTGTCAGTGCCAGCGTGACGCGCGACAAGAAACTTCACACCACATCAGCGATACGACTAGACAGACTACGTACAAAGGATACCATGAAGCCTCCACTGCTCGCGCCAACGAGCGCTAGTCTGACTTTAGAGCAGCACGCTGAGATCACACGTTGCACCGCGAATATGAGCTCGATTTCATTCGAATTCACACCTCACAGAATACTTATTCTTAAGAATTTTGTCCAACAGGTGGCACAGTCGCTGGCGATCGCACCGATTTTGTATCGCGACAACTATTCATGCGTCTGGCACGGTATCCGATCAGAGAATAGTGAAGGAGCAGATTTTCTTCTACACGGAGAAACGTCTACGACGTATACAGTCTGGAGGCCATCGTTACCGACGGGTTACGCAATGTTGGGTGATATCATAAACGCTCGAGGAGCGGCACCGCAGGGCGAAGTAGCTGTGATTCGTGATGTGCCAGCGTTGTGTGCGCTCCCAATTAGATTCGAAAAGGTTACAGGGTACGACAAACCGGCGTTTTGGCGTCCGATTCCTCCCCAAGGATTTGTTAGTATGGGCATCATAGTCTCATCTTCAGAGTTAGACGAACCCGCCTTGGATACAGTACGCTGTTTACGTGAGGAACTTGTTTGCTGTTCGGGTGAAGTTTCAGAGCTCGTATCTTTCAACCTTTACGGTGCCACAGCCAAACTCAAGAATAATATATGGCAGATGAGTAATAGTGTTCGGACGTTCGCGATTGCGGACGGCGCAAAGCGTCCGAACGCATATGATATCAGAATGCCAATTGGCTTGCAGGTACCCAAGAAAGTCACCCGCAGGCGAGCGACAAAAAAGAATGATGTTTCGAAAATACGTTCGATAACGACGGTAGAGTTCAAAAAGTCAGCCTCAATAGAAGGTAAGAAGCAAAATGTCGGTTTCTGGCAAGTTATTGCTCCTCCCGGTTTCTATGCCACCGGAGACTGCATCTCTATCGGTCAAGGTCCTCCCCTGCGCAGTCAGGTATTCGCGATGGATTTCGAAGCATTTCAGTTTCCAGAATCATTCAAAAAGCTCGATTTGCAAATGAAGAGGCTCGATAGCAAGAAGATCAGTATCTGGCAACCTGTACCGACGGAAGGATTCGTGGCCGCTGGATATGTGTTCACAACTGATGGTACTGAGCCCGAAAGAGAATCTATCGTCTGTATTAAAGAAGATCTCACTACTCCAATTCACGAAACAGGTGAGTTGACTGTAGACAGCTCTATTTGGTCGGGCGACGACGACAGTAAAACATCATGTGTACACTTCTGGCTGGTTGATACGGTAACAAATAATTTTGTTGTCTCTAAAGTTAGTCAAGGAGAGAAGCATCCTCAGCTGTGCACTATATCACGTGTGACGGATGCAATTTGTCCGAAATTTCCACCATTTCAGCTCAAGTTCAACATCGATAGTGTTAAGCTCGGGATAGCGTTCGAGAAACGTTTCAAAAACCAAGCCATGTTCATCATGCAGCTCGAGCATTTGATACTCGAAACTACGAAGGCCGACTCAATGGTTACATGCAGCTTGAATACTGAACTCAGTTTAGTTCACAGGAACGCGAGGCAGCACCATGTTATAGAACCGATCATTGAGCCGTGGAAGGTCTCTGCCCTCCTCAAAAACAATGGTAACAAAAGTGCTGGACCAACTGGAAGTGTGATCAACATTTTGGCGGCAGAAAAGTTGCGATTGCTTGTCAACCAAATGGTGTTCTTTGATGCACTGAGCGCCATGGAGCAGATGCGCAAACCGGTGGATGAAAACGCAAAAGTAGCAAGGTTGGTACCAGTGAAAGTCGAGGAACACAAAAAGATTCTGAACTCAACTGGGCGCATCCTTTGGATTCAAGCACCAGACGGCCAGATCAACGAAGTCAAACCAGGTGGGCATATCGTTCACACGATAATGGACGATCGACTTTACGAGAACGATGCAAAAGCAGGTCTCGAGGAATACACCAAGCAGCATCACGTGACGTCGATGGCACGCGATAATGTCGATCACCACTGTAGCGATCGCCGTCTTGCAGCAGCGCATATGATAATTGACATCATGGAGATCGATCAGCTTAGGACCGATTGCCTGTATCCTCGGATCACCTTGAAAATTTGGGACAGGGATTTGAATAGATTTCGTTTTGCACCGCTAGCAGTCGGCGCGAAGACTGGTTCAGTGAAACTCTCCGTGCTTCATCCACTTCTCATGAATGAGCACTCAAATGAATATCTTCATGATCAGGATATCGATGTGCACGTTGAACTCTCTTATACCAGTTCAACTGGAAAGCTCTATACGCTTGTAGGAGTATTGCCAGCGCCCGTAGCCCAGCAGCGCTCTGGATGGATCCCAAAGAAGAGTGGCGTGTGGGTTGAGTGCGCTGATGAACATTCCGAACACTGCAGACTTAAACTACGTGCACATATCGTTGAAGGCCTGTCGCAGCACCCAATCCAGACACAACTCAAGTCTGTGCTGTCGGGGAGCATAGAAACTAAGGAGGAAGAGGCAACTGAATTGCGCAAAAACCCACCGCTCATAGTTTGTAGATCAAATGATCTCGTAAAGACTTGGTGGACGAAGGGCAAGCAGTCGGCAAAACATGCATTGAGTGTCTGGCAGCCTTGCACGCCATCGCGAGCAGAGCTTGAAAGTCGATACCAATATTTTTCGGACAAGTCGCCTGAAGAATACAAATTAATACCATTTGGGAGTATTCTTCGCTCAGGATTGAGTGCGCCACGCAGTGCTCTTATGGCCGTGGTGACGCAGTATTCAGAGGGACAAAATGCGCCTACCGCACATCCTGTGACGTACGAGAATATTTGGACTAGTGACAAAAAGTCAGTCTCATTCTGGAAACCCATACCACCAGAAGGTTACGTGGCGATTGGTAACGTCGTCTCTCCGCATATGAACATGCCATCGTGCGAATCTTACGTTTGCGTCCGCGAAGACCTCACAGAGATTGCGCCTGTACCACCGTCAGCAATGTGGAAATCAACATATAGTTTCCGTCGCATCGCTCGAGGAAAGTTCTGCGCGTTCAGAACTGGCATACCGGGTACGGGTGGGTGGTCTTTTGTGCAGGAGCGATGTTCACGTGATGGGATGGGCAACGTTTGCAACTCTATTCCGAGAATGCATCAGTTGTCTCATCGTTTGTGTCCGCAATCTTTCGAAGATGAAAGTATCCGTGAGATGTGGGTTGATACCGCGCCAGATGAAATCCGACGAAAGGAAGAACTTCAGCCTGGTGAGTTTTCATTGATGCTCGCATTTGCACCCGACGGACCGTACGAAGAAGTCAAGCTCAAAATCGGAACATCGCATCTGATTCAACACAAAACGCACAACCTACTCTTCAATGCCCGTCGAAGAGAATTGCAGGGTGACATTACTTGCGCCAATGAGACCGGCGTCGATGTCCGTTTGTCCATTACACAAGCAACGGGGACTTTGGCTCGTCCTATCGCTTCATTTGAACAAGAAGACGGAGAATTACCGGAACGAGAAATTCAAGTGTTTGAATCTGAGAGGTATTATCCTATTCTCGGCTGGCGCACTCCCCGAGATGTCATCATCAAAAACCGGTTCAGCGCAAACTTGTCCGGTCACGCATCGCAAAGATTTTTCCCCGATTTGAACCCACCGAAGGGGTACAAGTTTACTGGACCATGGAGACTTTCGATGCCTCGTGGTCGAGTTGACGCCAATGGTTGGGCGTACGCAAATATGTGGGTGACCTGTTGGCCTCCACCGAGGGGCTCAGAAACTCGCAAAGCTCGCTCCACGCGCAGACGAAGATGGACCCGTCCGTATGCTCGGGTGAAATCAGACGATGAGTTGAGGAATAGGATGACACTTCGAGACATGCGCAGAGATATCATGGATGATTGGGACGGCGAAATACATTCTGAAGATAGTATTCCTCTACCCGTCTGCACTCGCACAGGCTCTTACCATTTGCGAATGCATGCGAAAGAGAGAAAACTTAAGAGCAACAAGCAGAATCAACAACTGCGTGAATGCAGCTGTGAAGACGACCTCAATGCGAGGCCTTTCTACATAGGATCTTTATGGACAAGCTCAAAGGATGCTTTTGCACACGCCTACTCGAACGGCGAGGAGCATTTCTTGATTGTGAAAGAGGGCACCAAAAGAAACATGAACGGTGCAATTAGTTCTATCGGCGTACAAATGCGCATCCTCGCTCCATTGAAGGTTAGCTCATCAGTGCATTGTCCATCACATATTACTGTGTACACGGATGGAGTTGAACGTTTCTCAAGCGAATTGGCGCCTGGACAGTCAAAAGACGTTGTCACGGTCGATACAACGAAAGAGATTGCTTATTCGTTACAAGCCAAGTCGCGTGGTCTCACTTTACAACAAGCAGCCCCATTGATTCTCAATGTAACACCTGCGGGTCAACCAGCGATGCCGCAACTTTTATGGATGGATGTAGCTGGTTACCCCCATCTTACATCACCAATATTGGTGGAGGCTGTGCGAACGAAACTTGTAGAAGATGACGGATCGAATGACGAAGTACAGCACCTCACACGAGTGACGCACCGTAGTGCCCTTCTCATCACGAATGCAACGCCCTTTGAGATGAAGAGTATTGCATCAGCAGGTGGAGCATCACTGACGGGTGAACATGTGGATAGTTATGGTGATTTTGCTCCTGGGCACACAAACCCAGCATTGTTCCTCAAGACGAGCGTCGAACAGGTCCGTGATTTTGGCGAGTTCAACATGGCTTTGAGCATTGGCAAGCATCCAGTGTACTTCAAAATTTCTCTCAGATCAAACTCCACAACTGTGTCGATACCAGGTGCACATGGTGAAACGTTTGCTTTCCGATGTTCAGCAGAAATTTGGGAGAATGAAGCAGCGAATGCGTCGGGTGTTTGGCCGACTGTACGTGTCACAGTCCAGCCGATAGTTGTTGCTATCAACTTGACGCATCGTCCTCTCGCCATACGTACAAATAAGTTGGGCCACAAACTTCTCAGACCAGCATCACAACCAGAACCTGTCAATCTGAACGCCGACATTTCAAAGAGCGACAAAATCGATGTTGAAACGGTGATAAATGCCACGGAATTCCAGATTGCGGACGGATCTAACATCAAACAATGTGAGGAAATTCGATGGGGTCAGCCCATGAAGTCCATCGTCCGGCGTTCTGGTTTGTGGTGGAACTTGCCCAGTGGATCTGAGCCATCTGTGGCAGAAATAAACGCATTCAGACGGTTACCCCATGTGGACGAAGACGGGGAAGAAATCAACTTAAAGAGTCCTCTGACTATCCAGTGCACAGTTGAACGTGGATCAAATGGTTGCTTCCGTATGTTCTTCACAGGGGGTGATGGCGCTGCTTCAAGCGGGGCACCAGTCAAGATTGTAAACTTTTTGGATCAACCAACTCTTGTGCGGCAAGTCAAGAATGCTGACCGACGTAAACGTAGCTCCAAGTTTACATCAAGGTTCTTAAAGAAATCGATTGGAGAACAAGGCATCGGGCCATCGTACGCGATGCGTCCTGGCTCGGCGATTAGATGGGCATGGAGTCTTCCTGGTGTCGACGCAGAAAATTCCAAGAGGAGAAAGCGACGCACTGTGCGAGGTCAGAAAACGCTAGAAATTTGTACGCGCAGAGGCCAAAAGGCAGACGTTTGTGTGGATATGGATGCTAGCAAAAACGAAAACTTTATGCTTATGGGTGTGTTGACGGTTTTCGATGAAAGAGCTGACGCTGGAGTTGCGGCACACATTCTTGCGCGATGGCAGAATAACACTTTCCACATTTACATTGTGGAACCATCACGCGTCGATTCGAGAAATTTATTACTCGCGGAGGAAGCGCAACATTCGCAGCGAGAGATGACTGTTGATCGTATTCGCAAAGAGTTGCATGTCGCAATCGAGTTGTCTGGATTTTCAATGACGATAATTGATCGCACTTCCTACTCGGCGCAAGAATTATTCCACGTCTCCATCGATCACGTTCTTTTACAACGTGGATCGGGTCTCTGCCTCGGTCTTTCTGAGTACAATTCACTTACAATAGGCCGGTTGCAGATAGACTTCAGCACTCATGACGCATCGTATCCAGTGTTTGTCTGGCACGATGACTCGGAAGGAAACTTACTTGACGTACATGCTGCGTTTACTAGAGAGCCCGGCGCAAGCGAGATTCGCCTACATCACTTTCGACAGCAGACGGCAGCAGGTGGTTTGATCATAAGAACTGGAGAAGAGTTGCTCTGGACAATCATATCTTTCATCAAATCCATTAAAGATGGGGCGCCCGCGTTGAGATTGAAAAACGGTAATCTCAACATGCGCCAACGATTGGTTGCGGCAAAACGTCAGCGTAGGGATTCAGAAATGCATATCCAGTCTCTCGTCATGGATCCTATTTCTTTCGTGGTTACGTTTGAGCCCAACTCCGACGTGCGACCCTTATATGCCGATCCTAGAATCGTCGGCCTGCTCACGTTCGCAAATCTTAATCGGTTGAATTTCACGTTGGACAAATTTGAAAAGCACGAACAGAAAATGTTGACATCGGCCTTATCGAATGAGTTCAAGACTTACATGAAGACGCAAATTATTTCGCACTCGCTAACCTTACTGAGCTCGATGCACACTCTCAGCAATGTTTCGACGGGTTTGAACGCCGTGAGTAAAGCCGTAGAGACGGGATTTGGAACTCTCACACCATCAACTCGAAACTTGCAGCGCATGCCATCTTCGCTGTTGCGCACAAGAACGTCAAAGAATACCAAGGCGAGCAATCTTGCGCACGGAGTTTACATCGGTCTTCAGAGATTTGGCCAAGGTCTCACTCGAGGTGTTGTCGGCATGGTTACAAGTCCCCTTCGTGGGGTGAAAAGAGGCGGTGCGACTGGTCTCTTCAAAGGATGCTTCACTGGTGTCGCTGATCTCGTGACAAAACCAACCGCCGGAGCGATTGCCTTGGCTGCAAAATCTGTGGAAGGCGTCGCGAACACCGCGAGGAGCGTGCAGAGTGCAGCTTGGAATGTAGTTTTGACTGACAAAGTTGTGAATGCACCAATCCGCCGACTGCCCATCGGAATAGGCGGTGATGGAGTTATCCGCGCTTGGAGCGAACGAGATGCCCTGGGTGTATACATGATGCGTTACGCGTCTGTTCAAGCTGGAACGCTGTCCTTTGCATACCATCCGGGTTCTTCCGATCTTTATGTGGCGATGCATGACGTGCACGCTGACAAAGTCCTGGTTTCGACCAACCAACGAATGATGTGCGTCGTCGTCCCAAACATGCAGAATAACATGCCGTCCGAAACGCCAAAGTGCTTGTGGTACATTTCTTGGTCAGATGTGAGCTCTATTTGGGTTGAAGCTTCCGTCGTTATATGCATACAAGTCAACATTGAGCATGAACGCGAAACTTCCAATCTTGGCTCGTTTGAGACTCAACAAATTTCACAAACTGCGCGATTCCACGTCAGAGCGCGATCAAAACAAGAGGCGGAGCAGCTGGAAGTGCATCTCCGCCGGTGCTGGATCGATCATCTTGACTCGTTGGACGTGTAATAGCATTCTTCTAGTACCTAGTAACTCTGTGTAATACAAAACTCAACTCAATGGAAATGTAAATCTATACCGTCGCCGCTATCTGCCTAACACTTTCTTTAACACAGATTTAGATTCGTCGCTCGCTACGTCCAAACGAGCGGCTAGATCGTGTATTTCCTCATCCGTCAACTCTTGGAACTCCTCGTCTGCCGCCGCTTCGCCCCGAATTTTCCTGACCAAGTAAATGATCGAGTCTCTCTCGTTGTTTATCTTCGACAACCGTTCCTTCAACGACGCGACGAGATTCTGCTCGTGTTGCGTGAGCTCCTTGCCGTGCGCTCGCCCCGCGACCCCATCCCCGTCCATTCGCTCCCCCTCACGTCTCTCATCAACCTCACTCGACCCGAGCGCTCGCTCATCCATCCCCAAACTACTCGACCGTAACGTTCGTCCGAACCCGAATCCAAACCAACCATGGCGTTTCCCGCTCGCCACCGCATCCACCTCCACCCGTCTCTCATCGATCCCTGCAGCCTCCCTCGCTCGAATCCTCGCGTCGATTCGTTCCCCGAACGTCTCCCCTCCATTCTCCCCAAACCGATCGATGTACCGCGCGTAAAAATCTCTCGGCGTCACGCTCAACGCGAATAAACAAAGCGTCAGCCAAACCAAAAACGCTCGCGCGCGTTTCGCGCCTCGGTCCTCCTTCCGCGGCTGTTGCGCCGACTGTTGCGGCCCCGATCGACGCGTTGTCGTCGTCGTCCATCCCACCCGTCGTCCTCGACCGCCGTGCGGGTGCGGGAGACCGTCACTCACACCGCGTTTCATCTTCCTCCTCTTCTCCTCTTCTCCGCCCGTTACACGACGTCGTTCGCGCGTCTCCGCCCGGCACGCGTTCCACGAGGTATATTATTCAACACGCACCGCCTCTCCGACGTTTCGGTGGCGTCGGCGTCGACGGCGACGGGGACGACGACAACTCGCGTGCACCAACGCACCGCGCGTTGATGTCAACAACCAGAAGAGTCTGTTGACGACACTTCACGTCGACCAGACAATCAGACGACCCGACGTGGACGCGCCCCTCCGTCGTCATGAGTGGCGAACGCGTCGTCGGATTGCGATACGTCGCCCGCGGCATCGGCGGGGTGGAAGAAATGCGCTCGTCGTTGGACGACTCGCGCGTGTACTTTGGGTTGCTTCGCTTCGTGTTTGGACGGGGCACCTTTGCGCGAGTGAAGACGTTGATGGTGCACTGGAACGGATCGAGGTGTCCGGTGGTTCGGCGGGGGCGGGCGAACGCGTCGAAGCCGTTGGTGGAGGTGCGCGCGACGACGAGGCGATGCGACGACGAGGCGCGACGAGGCGTTGACTGATAGATGGTTGGAATGAGTGAATTTTGACGTCGACTGACGCGACTCGTTGTCATGTTATCTTTCGTTATAGGATGCGTTATCGCCGTTTTCGACTTCGGTGACGTTCATGGAGGATGGAGAATGCACGACGGATAGAGTGGTGGAGGAGCTGTATCGCGTGGTGGTGTCGGATGGAAGGTTGGGAGAAAACGGAGCGACGCCAAAGGCGTTCGACGAAAACGGCGCCTCGGCCTCCAAGGAGGATATGAAACGAGACATTGAGGAACAACTTATCGAGGCAAAGAGAATGTACGACGAGACGCGAACGCGTCGGCTTCGACTTTTGACGCTAAGAGAAATGCCGCGGAAAATGTCGTATCGCGAGGTGCAAAGGATGGTTCGCGCCGACGGAGGCGCTTTCAACTGGCTGTTGTGTCGAGCGGACGCCAACGGTACGGAAGTCTTCAACGCCGGTGGAGGGTCTTTGGAGGAGATGAAAAAGTCATTGGATGATAAAGAAGTTTTATTTGGATTGCTCCGCATGTCTTTCGGGACGGGAGTCTTCAGGCGGACCAAGTTTGTGCTCGTGCACTGGTCGGGCGATGAGGTGCCGGCGCTTAAACGCGGACACATGAACGCGCAAGAGGAAGCCATCAGGCGGATCATCGGGCCGGTGAACATCAGCCACTTTGCGACGACGCTGGATGAATTGAAACTCGAAGATTTGATTGAAAAGATCAAGGCAAAGGTTGTCCTCGACGGCGAATCGAGCGAGGGTGAGCTCGATTTGTACTCGTTGGAAAAGTTCATGGTTGCCGTCGAAGAAGACAGCGAGGCGTTGAAAAGAGAGTTTCCGGAAGCAGCGGTAGCGGAAAACGGTGGGGCGACGGAAGAGAGCGTAGAGCCTACGTTTGGAGAAGCTCTGGAATCGGTGTTAAGCTCGAAACAACCGTACAACTGGTTTCTCTGCGAGCTCGCGTGAGGCGACGCGTGTATTACTGGAAGCAACTGTTGAGTAACAAATTTTGTAAAATGTACCTACAATAATCATGTGCGCTATACCGATCAATTCGTTCGCTTTGACTTTTTGCCTCGCAAAATGCCCGCAGCCTTGGCAGACTTGACGACGCCTCCAAGCTGAGCGCGCGCGGCAACCTTTTTGCTGTTGCGACGGTTGAGAAGTTTTGGATCGAGTGGCCAGTAGGCGTACGGTTCAAGTTTGGTGCTCTTAGAGTACACGTCACCCGTAGTTTTACCCTTGGCCTTGTAAAGATCCGCGCTGTGACGCTCGTGCGTCGTGCGTTGACGTTTGACACCTTGCGAATTGTGTGTACCGGAAGTGCGAGCCGTTCTCCCAGTGGCGTTGGTGCGAGCGGCGCTCGCTCCGCCACGCGACTTGCCAGTTCTAGACGTCCATCTAGACCGTCCACCTTCAGAGCCGTTCTCTTCGTCTTCCTCACGACGTCTCTTTGCTCCAGCGCTCTCTTCAACAATCATTAATTTACCATCAGCGCCGATTCTATAGTCGCCGTCGTCATCGTCCTCAAATTTGACGCGCCGACGCTCGCCTTGTGGCAGCATTGAACGACGCATGGCGCTGTCATCCAAAAGATCGAGCGGGGCGTCACCGGCAGCTGGGAGACGCGCTCCACCGGTCGCACGCTTTGCAGCAGCTGCGGCAGCCGATCGCGGTCCTTCGCCGCCGCCACGCCGCGACGCCGGAGCAAAAGTACCCGCGTCGCCGCCGCCACCTCTCCCACTCCTTCTCGATCGTCCGTGGTCGCTATCGTCCATTTCATCATCGCTAAAGATATCGCCATCTCTCCATTCCGATCTTCTCGCCGTTCGCGTTGACTTAGCGCCACCGTGTTCGCTACCAGCCACGGATGATTTCTTCTTCTTTTCCATTCGAGCGTCTTCGCGTTTAATGTGTGCGATGAGCTTGAGATGCTCTCGCGGCACGTGCGCTTCGACAACTTCATATCCACATCTCTTACACATGCGTTCCAACACGACGCGCACCTTGAGCTTGAAACGGTTTTTCGAATCTTCGGACCAGTGCAAGATGGCTGGGACGAGTCTCGGGAGCTCTGCGGCAAGATCCTGTTGCGGAAGTCGCACGACAACCACCTTGACGAAACCCAAACACGCCTTGACGACTTCGCGGGATTTCCCCTCGAGCAACGCGCACACAGCCGGAAGAAGCTCTGGAACGGTGGAAACCAACGAAGAGGAGAATTCGTAGAGTAAACGCGCGAGCGCCATGATTGTCGCCGCTTGCATGGAGGGAGACGAACCGACGATTCCGGCGAGGACGGTGAGGAAAAATCGCCGCACGCCCGTGCCCATTTGTTCCGTTTCCATTTGATCATCCTCATCTTCGTCATCGGCGGCACCGAGCCAGGCGGCGACGCCGGCGTGGCCAGAACGCGCTGATCCACCGCGCGCGGCTTCAGCGTTCTTACGCTCGATGGATCGAGGAATGCTAATCAAGAGTTGATACGCGAGCGTGCGCGTGCGCGCGTTGGCCTCCTTGGTTGCGAGAATGAGTTCAGAGAGCAACACGGTGAGAGAACCAGTGGCGCCGGTAATGTTACCGCTACCGTCTCCGCCTTGTTCAGCGTCCGCGACGGCATCACGCTCTTGAAGCGCGGGTAGTATTTTACCGATTACCTTGAGGCGGTAACGACGAGCCGACGGGAGGCATGAATCGACGCCAGACACCAAGAGCACCTCGACTTCATCCGCCCGCGCTTCGAGCCATTTCCCATCCTTCGCTTCGCAGAGCTCGTTGAGCAACTTGTACGCGCGCTTTTGAATGACGCTCTCTTTTTCCAAACATGCGGGTTTGGCGATTTTGTACACCATCTCCAAGCCTTGGTCGTCGAGTCCGCTCACCAAGGCGTAAACGAGATCCATAAACGTGCACCTACGCGCCGTCTTGTCGTCGCCACCTTCAACCAAGGCGTCGGGCGCGCCAGGATCATCCGCGGTCACCTTGACAAGCTTTCTCAGAACGGTTCGGAAAAAACCGGCGAGCTGGGCCTGATCCGTCACCTTGGCAAAGGCGCCGATTGTGTGGGATAACGCTCCACGTCTCGCCGTGGGTGACGACACAAAGAGATTGAAGAGAATTGGTAAAAAGTTTCTTGCGTACTTGCTCACCGCCGCCAACTGGGCCTCGGCGACGTCGACGGTGAAGGATGCGGGCATGTGTTCGTCGTTCGGCTCACCGGCGGCAATGGTGGACGCGCCGTCGCCCGCATCGTCGTCGTCGTCGACTTCGTAAACGCCGGCGCCGATGCGTCCTTGACGAATCAAGCGCTTCAATCCTTCGCATACTGGAGCTTGTAAGTCGATTCTCGAGCTCAGGGCGTTACCCAAATCCTTAGCCACCAGTGGAAACGAATCAGCAGCGTCAGTGGGCCAGTTCGCAAAGGCTGGGAACAGGCTCCAGAGGGCGTGCTCCGCCGCGCCGCAGCGTTGGGCTTCGTACGCTCGATTGGCGCTTCGCGCCCTCTCGGCGCGTTCGCCCAAGGCGCGGGCTTGCGGAAGAATGGCGTCGGCGAAAAAGGACAGGTTGGCACCAATCAAAGCCGATCGGAGGAGCGGTACGAGCCAGAGACGACCAGTCTCCTGACTCGCCGCCGCCATGACTTCTTGTTCGTCGACATCCATGTCCCCGCCTTCGTCGTCGCGGTTTGACAATTCGGCGTCGATAGCCTCCTCGAGCTTGAGCGGGAGAGACTGAAGGACTTGCTCCGGTCCGATGGCTTGAATCGCCGCCGTGATGCAATCTTGGAGTTGTTGTTTGCACATAAGCTCGCTCGCGTGTTCGCCCATCTCGCCCAACGCGTTGAGCGTTCCTTGCAAAATCGGCCCAGACGCCGGACCGAGACGCACAAACGCCACCGTGGCGATTGGAATCGACGCCGACCAAGCGCCGCGGTATCGGAACCCGATGGCGGACTCGATGCTAGATGCGACGGACATTAGCGCCGTCGGCTTCCCCGGTGCGGTTTTACCCGAAGCGCGCGCAGACGCGATCGCCTTAATGGAATCCTGCACCATGGATGGCGTCACGCACGACCGCACCAAAGAAATGAGCGACTCTGCAATCTCCGTCGCCACACCTTCGTGCGGCGTCGCGAAGAGCTTGACAAGGGCGTGAAACGTCGTCGGGAGCGTTTGCGTCGCCACGGTTTCGTCAATCGCGGTGAGCTTACACTGCGCCCGCGCGAGCAATCGCACGAGAGAAATCACCGTCGTCGGTTGCGTCTTGAGATGCGCATTCGCCGTCGCAGCGATGGGTTGCATCATTCCCGCCACGGTGTCCGCGCTCACGCCCATCGTCGTCGTTGTGGGTGAGTTTGCGAGCATCAAAAGCGCCTCGGTCGCGTGCTGCGTCAGGAGCGGTTCGTCCAAATCCAACAATCCGACGCACGCGTCTGCGCACGCTCCGCACGCCGGCTCGCCGAGTTCAGGCAACAAAACCTTCATCGCTCCGAGCATGTACAACGCCTCTGTCGCCGCCGCCGCCGCGCGCGCGCGCGCATCCTTCGCCCCCGCGGCTCCCCGCGCCTTTTGCATCTCCTCCGCCGCGCGTTCAGGCGCCGATCCAATCTTTTGAGCAAAAGTCGCCGTCATTTCCGAATACGCCGTGAAAACCGCGAGAGCGGCGCCTTCACCGTCGGCACCCGCCTCCGCCATCACATCCGCGCGCAACCGCTTCATAACGTCCCCCACCGCCGCCACCGCCGCTTTCCTCACCTTTGGCCGTCCATCCACCGACAAATTCAACGCCGCCTGAAACGCCCGCTTCCCCGCGTTTCGCTCCTTCCCGCTCCCAGCCGCCGCCGAGGCGCACCTCGACAAACACCTCACCACGTGTCGCATAGACTTTGGCGTCCGTTCCGACACCACCCGCCCACACCGCATCAAAACCTCACACGTCCTCTCAATCTTCACCCGCAAAATCCGCGTCTCGACGTCTCGCATCGCCTCCGCCGCGCACGCGCACACCGCGTCCAACGCTTCCAACGCCGCCTCGTCGCTTCCTCCTTCACACCCCGCCGTCGCCGATTCCAACGCCGCGAACGTCGCCGCGAACACGTTCGTCGCCCCCGATTCCATTCCGTTCGCTCTCAGCGTCTCCTCGATCGCCTCGCACGCGCGCACGACCCCTCTCGACGTCGCGCTCTTCGACCGTCCGTGCGCCGCCCGAAGTCGTTCCAACGCCCCGACGGGAACGACGACGCCGCCATCGAAGCCGTCGAAGCCGTTCACGTCCACGTCGAAGTCGCGCGCGTCGTTCCCGTCGTCGTCGTCGTCGTCGTCCGACATCACCGGCGTCGCCATCGTCGTCGGCGGCGCGTCCGTCCGTCTCTGTCGGTTCGGTGCGTCGCGGCGGCGGCGGCTGCGACGTGTGTGTGTGTGTGTGTGTTCCGTTGTTGAAAGTCTCACACCACACAGGGACCGAACGAACGAACGAACGAACGAACGATGGATGGATGGATGGATGGATGGATGGGACGCGACGCGGAGGATCGAAGGCGTCGTCGTCGTCGTCGAGCCGAGAGGGACCGCCGATCGCTACGAATATTCTTTTGTCTATTCATTCCTACTTGGGTACCTATTTACATAATGAAACAATGTTTGGAATCTTCACCGCTCGGTCGGTCGCTCGGTCGCGCGTTCGATTCGATTCGATAGATGTCTAAATCTTTCAATCGGATTCCTCCGCGGCGCCTCGCGTTTCGGAACCTAAAGCCCGGCGCCCGCCATCGCCTCCGTCGCGTCGGTACCATCGCCCGTCGGCGATTCATTCGCCACAACGGCGGCTCTCGCGCGTTCAAACTCCCTCGTCAGCGCGAAGAGATCCGTCAATCCGCACTCGACGTCTTCGAACCGATCCGTAGCTTCGTCGTCGTCGTCGCGGAGCGTGAACCGAAGCGTCACACGCGCCGAGGACCCGATCCCGCGTCCGTCGCTCGCGGTCACCGCCGTCGTCTCCGACGTTCCCGCGCGGACGCCCATTCGCCACGAGACGTCCACCAACGACGTCGGCATCGGGTCGACGGAACGGATTGGATTGAAATTGAATCGAGGTGTTGCGCGCGCCACACTGTGAGGCGGCGAACGGGCGTTTAATTAATTAAGATGAACCCGTTCGCCGCTCTGGACGTCGACGGAACGACGACGACGAACGGGAAACCCCGCGTTCGAACGACGACGTCGTCGTCGTCGTCCATCGATGCGTCGAACGGCGGCGGCGGACGACGACGAGGAGGACGACGAAACGCAGAGACGAAACGCGCGACGCTTTTAGAGGCGGCGCTGTTGGAAGCGAAACGAAACGCGGCGCACGAGGCGATGGAGGCGAGGGAGAACGAGAGGGAGAACGAGAGGGAGACGTGGGGGAAGGTTGGGAAGGGGAGCGGGATCAAGCGGTCCGAGGCGAAGAAGATGGCGGCGGCGTTGAATTCTGTGACTTTGCGTAGCGGCGGGAAGGTGGACGCTACGGCTGCGGAAGACGCTAGGACGACGACGACGATGGAAAAGAAGAGCGATTTCGTCGACACCGAAAATGCGGAGGATCTAGAAACGTCGTCGTTGCCGCCGCCGCCGATGGTTTCAGATGCGTACAAGCACGTCTTTGAGGATACGGGCGCGACGGCGTGGTGCGTCGACGTGACGGATGGAGTCGACGGAACGGTGACTCGGATGTCGGTGACAAAGGCTGTGCCAAGAATGCGAAAGGTGTCGTTTAAAGGGAAAAGCACGGTGGTGTTGGCGGAGGAGGAAACGCGGGCGGTGGTGCTATTGTGGGAGGAAGAGACGCGGATCGATAGGGCAAGACGCGCCAAGGCGAGGAGAAAAGCGGCAGCAAAGGAGGCAAAGGAGGCAGCGGTCGCGGTCGCGTCGACGGCTCAGACCGCCGTCGACGAGAACCCATCAGAGGCTGTCGTCGTATCTCGACCGCCGCCTCCGGGATTTGAACGGCGGGCACCGATGCACTCGCAGACTCCTCCTGGATTTTCTACGTCGACGTACGGCGCCCAACCGGCGATGCGCTACGTTCCGATAGTCGATCCGAATCTTGAAGCCCGTCAGCGTCAGTTGGAGGCGCAAGTGGCCATGTTGCAAGCGCAACTTGCCGCGCACGCCAACGTCGGTGCGGCGCCGGCGAGGCGTGCGCCGCCGGGATTTGAAGCGAATTTAGAAAATCGGTCGACTTCTTCGTCTCCAGGCGGCAAGTACGTTCCGCCCGGAAGACGGCGATGAATAAAAGAGTAGGAATAGGAATACTTTGCAGCCTGCGAGCTATAGATCTACGTACTAAGCACTACACGTGCGCGCGCTAATATAATGTTATCAACACGCTTGCATCCATCAGGATGTCGTCGAATCTTCCGTCGTCGGGTCGCATCGCTGAAACTCGAGCTTCATTTTGCGCCCTGCGGGCCAGGTTGAAATCGCCGCCATGACGGTGTCAAACTTTTCACCTCGCGTGCTGAAACGAATCTGTTCCTCGCCCTTCTTCACGCTCACCCCACCGTAATCCATCGAACTATTAAATACAATGGCTGACGTCGCGATGAGCCGGTCGCCGATGCCGATGATTCCGCTCTTCTCCGCAGCGCCGCCCGGCACGAGCTCGTCGACGAAAATGTTTCCATTTTTATCCTCTTCCAGAAACATGCCGAGCGGCTTCTTGAGCTCGACGGCGTACCGCGCGCACCCAGGCGGAATAGGTTCTTGATCGCTCTCGTTGGACGCGTTGGCGCGAATGATTGCGCGAGCACCGCGCGATTGAAGAGTCTTCATGCCGCGGCATCGAACGCCGTGGCATCGAACGCCACTCTTGAGCATTCGCGTCATGCGTTTCCTTCTGCAAATGAAATTGAATGAAGAAAACAAGGTTAGTTGCCGACCGCGGGTACAAAAGCTGTACTCTACAAAAATCGTTGATCCGTCTTTTCGTCGTCTCAGAGAGTATGGTCACAAAATATCCACATTGGGTATTCGGTAAAGTTTTTGGGTATAGGTTTTCATCTTCCTTGACGATGACGGTTTCGTGAAAATCCAAACGTTGGTACGGATCGCGGTGGGTGGGAAAATAAGAAGAAGGAGAAGAAAGAGACAGATGTAGCAAGGGCTCTAGAGGCCGGTAGTCATGGACAGACATGAAGCCCGCTTTACCCAAGCGTTACTGTATGGGCGTCTTCTGACTCGAACAGCGCGTACGGACGAAACGCGCCGAGTAAAAATTCACCCAAAATTCGCGGCGCGCAGAAAAGAAAAGCAGAAAAGAAAAGTCCGAGAGAGAAGAAGAGATGTTTCAGTTTTCGTCTGTCGTTTTCACCGTGCCGAGACACTCTAAAGGTGTCCTAAGATATATGTACGAAATCATCACTCACTCATTCTCTCCTTCTCTCTGACTGTCGTAAATAAAAACATAGTCATCGTCGTAATCGCAGAGCTTTCACGTCAGGAAATCAAAAAAAGATTGGTTTCAGAGAAGTAGTAAGCTTCTCAAGTGAACTATGCCTTGATTTGAGCATCACTCGTGTCGATTCTCCTTTGCGAATATGACTGACTGAAAACGAAAACACGCGCAAACGCGTGAACAAACGAACGAAGCATCAAGCCTCAGGTTAACGAGATTCACAAGTTTAATCGTCACCAAAAGTCAGATGGTACGGACAAGTTTTTCTCTTCATCGGCTTCCACCACGAACGGTGTCGTGGTCGTTCGTTCCTTCATTCGTTCCTTCATTCAAAAAAAACAAACCCATGCGGGCAAAAGAAAAATATAAATATGTCCGGTTTGCGCTCCGGCGACGCGGTACCGAGGCCCGCGCGCGCTGCAGACGGTTCACCGCGCTCAGCCTAAACCAAGCCTTGGTTCGCTTTCGGCGAGACGTAGCGCTGGTTGCGTCACGGATGTAAGACGCGCCAGTGACTCTAGTATTGGTCCGCCTGTTGATGGATCCACCCAACCATCCGTATCGTTTCTTCCCGGTGCACTGTCACAAGAGTCACGACGAAGCGAAGAAAAAAGTCGTCGTCGATCGCGCGCGCGAGAGAGAGTCCATCGCACCTTTCTCTGACGTATCCGTCGCCGCCGCCCGCGTCGGCGTGTGCCGCTGCGCGCGTTTCGTTTCGGTTTCCTAAGAAGGAGTCTCTCCTTTGTTTTTGGATTCATGACTCGTCAAATGCAATATTTTATTGTGACGGCGGCGCTGACTCGTGCGTTGCACTTTTTCCCAGCGCCGCTCCAAACGTCGACGCGCGGACGACGACGACCGGCGACAGGGAGGCTTTGAAACGAACCATGGAGACGGACGCGTCGACGGGACGCATCGTCGTCAAACCCGCGCTCGAAGCCGTCGGCGCGCACGACGGACCGCTGGACATCGATTGCGGACACTTGCTCGTCAGTGACTCGGCGGCGCTGGATTTCACGGCGGCGGACGACGCGTCGACTCGTGAGGAAGCCGCGGCGACGCGCGCGAGAGACGTGTTGCAGCGGTTAGTCGCCGAATTGTTTTCGCTTCCGAGCGAGAATGATTCGCACGGACGGTTCGCGGCGCTGCCGAGCGGGACGACGACATTTCCGAGGTTGAGGGCACTGCCGCCGAGCGAGCGACCGCTGACCAAGTGGGAACGGTTTGCAAAGGAGAAGGGGATTAAAAAGCGAAAGAGAAGCAAAGAAGTGTTCGATGAACAGAGCGAGGAGTGGAAGAGACGACACGGGTACGGAAGGGCGAAGGATGCGAACGAAGTGTTGATCATGCCGGGGAAAATGACAGAGGTTCCTGGTAAGACGGAGGACCCGTTCACACGCGAGGAGAGAGAAAAGAGAGAGCGCGTGACGAAGAATAGAGAGAAACAGGATAAGAATTTGATGCGTGCGGTGAGTGAAAAGGGAGCCAAGGTGTTGCCGCCGACGCTAAGATTGTCGGTGACGGGATCTTCGAAGACGTCTGTCGGTGCGGGTAAACTCGGGAAGAGCGAGATGAAGGATGTGGCGGCGCGAGTGGCGCATTCGACGGCGTCTGTCGGCAAATTCAACGCGCCGATTCCGGGTGACGACAAGGTGAAAATGCGCGGGAAGCGTCGACAATTCGATAGTGTCGCCCCATCTGATTTCGACGGTGAACGAAAGAGAAGCCAAGAGGTCGTGGCGAGGTTGTTGCGTCGCGAAAAGGAGGGTGGCGTCGTTGACGTCAACGCCGCTGCTCGCAAGATTCAACAGGAAAAGGAAAAGGCGAATCGCGTCGCCAAGAGAAAAGGCGGCGGTAGCGGCGGCGATAACGACGACGGGAAGAAAAAGGGAAAGGGTAAGCGCGTCGCCAAGAGATGATGAATCATTGTAATCGAGAAACACAACTTGAGTGAGACGTACGCGCCTCCTACGCAAAAAAACATATTGCCCAGATGAATGAGTGTGAAGAAGAACTATGGATTTTGTTTGTGTTTTCATTTCCTTGCAACTACCGGTACCAATAATTTACAACAAAGCAATCAATAATCGCTGCAAGGGTGATACTGATCGGGCGGTGCCCCCGTGGGGACGCACCCACTTATCGCCTCCCGTTCGTCGGCTAAAGGTCCATTCGTAAAGGGTGTCGGTACAAAACCTTTAAATTGCGGATCGCGCGCGCACCCCCGAACGTTATACTCGCGAGCGTTCGTCTTTATCGACTCGACGATGCCTGAATCGACTTCTCGCATGGGGTAATCATCCTGTACGTCGTACCAATCTGGAATGAAACCACCCAGATCGGTCCACGGGACCCGCTCCGTGCGCGCCGAGTAACAGTTGAGGTTCATGCACGTTTCCTCATCTGAGCATCGTTTGATGCAGTGCCCCGCGAGCCAGGCGTCAATCATATCGACTGTGCGCGCCTTTTTAATGAAATTTAAAATCTTCTTCGCGCCAGATTTCGTCATCATGTACGAAGGCGTGCCGCTCCATTCGCACAACTTGTCAAAGCGGTACAGATACACGTCTGTGTGATTCATGGTGTTCAACTGTACGTGAAAGTCCAGCGCGTCAGTGGAGGTCGCGCGCGACTTGAACCGTTTGATAAACTGCCCCGTCGGCCTTGCATCGGGTTTAAGCCAAACCAAGTCTGCGTCCGCCGGAAGCTCGTAAGCTAAATTATTGTAATCGAGCGGACTCACTGAGTTGAGCGAGAAGCCGTCTGATTCCCACACAACAAACTTGTCGGCGTCTTGGGGAAGCATATCGATCGCGCGCTGCCAAATTCGCATGTGTGTCAACAAACAGCCAAAGTGATGCGCGCCAGTTTCTTCGCACCTGGCCCCGCACTCAACCTTGTCTCTCGATCCCACCGAGTCTAGCCAATAGAAGTCGGACAAATCTAGCGACGAGTCATCCGTGATGAACTGCACCGCCTTTTGTGCGATTTGTTTCGTCTCTGGCCATCGACTAGGAAACGTCGCGCTCTGCGGAATGACAACCTTGCTGATGTCCTCGTCGTGCATCGCCGTGTACGTCTTGAGTATGTAATTCAAGTAACCAAAACACGACCTGAGCATTTCTGATTCGGGACGGTTTGGATCAAAGTCACCCATGACGAACAGCGGCACGCTCAACGCCTTGATTCGTTCGTCGCGCACTCCGAGAAGTTCTCCGGGCGGCGACGACGAGGGAGAGAGAGAGGAAGAGACCACGACCAACACAACGAAGGTTCCCACCAATAGGGTACTCAGAACCCACTTTGGCAGTCGCATCGTCTCACCGGTTCGACGACGGCGACCGCTGGCTCCAACGACGTCTTCAACATCTTCAACGTCGTCGTCGTCTTCATCGTGATTGCCACCACCAAGCAAGCGCGTGCGTTCACTCAAAAACTCTGCAAAAACGCCTCCCCGTCGCGACGTCTGCCAGTCTTCATCCCTATCGTTTTCGTCCGCGTCGGCGTCGTCAACAACCGGCGTCATCTCGTTGAGTCGTCGGTACGTGTTGCAACACTATAACTTCGTCACAACAAACACCCGGAATAAAACGTCCGATACGTTACGTTACGTTACGTTACCTAGTACGTTACGTTACGTTACGTTCGTTCGTTCGTTCGTTGCGTCAAACGTTTCGTCGATTCGATTCCTCGTCCCCGTATTCCGTCGAAAAGCCGTCGAGCGAGCGAGCGAATGGGGAGATAGATCGCTGGGACGTCGTCGACCCGAGGTGCATCACTCTCCCACCCGTACTTTTAATACATGACTTCAATCCGGGCCAGGGCGAAGCAAATCGGCCTCTTCGCGCCATGTGACCATGTGCGGTATTGGAGATAAATCCGTACTGTGGAACTATAAGCGCCATCAACAGGTCGCGCGTTCAATTCGCGCAGGCTCCTCTGCGATTTGACCGGCTTAAAAAAGACGATGTATCAAATGATTGCGGAGTCTTAGCTCAGTGGTAGAGCGGTTGACTGCAGTACTATCTACGTACCAAATTTCCTTTTTATAGGATTATTCCCCTTTAAATAAGCATCAGGTGTCCGAGTTTATATAAACATGTTTTGACTATCAATACAAATCACCGCTATTCGAATCACTAAAAAAGCTCCGCTCACGCGTCTTCCGAGTGAGAAATCTTTGTCTTTTTGCCCGCGACGGCTTGGGCAAAGCTCACCTTGATGTTGTTGCCCCGTTCAACTCCGAGTTGTTTGTTTTCGCCGTCGTCTTCAAAGAGGAGATTTTGGTGCTCATGGGTACCGACTAGACCAGGGATTGAGTCGTCCGCCGGTGATGTCTTCTTCGCGTGCTGCTGCCGCTCGTCAGAGGGCGGCGCACCAGCAGTTAGTTTTCCTTCGTCTTCCGAAGCCTTGCCGCCGCTCTTCCCGGCGTCTCCCGCGTCGTCTTCAGCTCGGCGCTTTTTGGATTCCGTGGCGACAATATCCTTTTGGTAGGCTTCAATCTCTTCCTTCAAAATATCGCCAACCGGGAGGTCTTTTCTCTTGACGTGCTTGACCGCCGCAGCCATGCCCGGGAGCCAGTTTGACTCTCCCGTGGTTCTGTCCGACCAAGACGTGATTTGCATTTGCCAGTTTTCCACCGCCGGGTTGAGGTTGAGCGCCGTTTTTTCCTTCTTCTTAAGCGGAGACGGAAACAACCCGAGGAAAAAGATGTGGTGAGAGGCTTCATCCTTGGACGGATCCTTGAAGCGCGCCGTGCTCGGATGCGCGAGCATTTGACCGCCGGTGCAATTTTCAATGCTTTGAATCAAAATTTTAACGCGTGAACCGACCCAGCCCTCCCACTTTTTAAAGTCTTCCTCGTCCTTGGCGCTCACGGTGACCATGAGATAATTTTTGTACATTTGGAAAAATGGCAGCTTGATCCACAAGTCTTCCCATTTCGCCTCACTCAGTAAAATTTTCTTGCACGCCTCCTTGCCGCGCTTAAACTCCTTCTTCAGCACCTCAAGCGTCGACACGCTCACGTTAAAGGTGGAGTTTTGCGCAGGGTAGGCTGGAGTGAGAATTTTCATCAGCTGGTAACGCTCCGCCTTGTTCACGCGCTCGTCCCAGACTCTCATCCCGGGCAAACCTTCGTCGACAATCGGCACCAACATGACGGGCGTTGTCCACTGCCACGCATCCCAGAGCTGGAAAAACGAAGCCACGATGATGGACGGCGCCGCCTTTGGATAGAGTTGACACACTCGCGCGACTAAAATCGCCAGGTTTACCCCACCAAAGAATCCGACGACGTTCGAGTACACCCCGCGCTTGGCAGCCCACAGACGAAGCGTACGCAAAGCGACGCGAAAAGAGTCGTGATTCGGCACCACTCGCAACAGCGCGTCCGCCACTCTGCACCCGTTCAACGATTTCACCCCGGGGTCGTCTAAATTCATCAAAATAGACGTCTGACACACGTCCAAGTCCTCGGGCACGCTCGTAAACGACGGAAGCGACGTGTACGCCATATCAATCTCAAACCCTCTAAACACGGTTTTAATCTCTGGAACAATCGCATCTCGCACCGGCACGATGGAATCCGTCCCGGGATGATTTCTCATCACGTCATAAAACGACCCCGCGAAATCATTCTCTTCCCAACCAAAAAAATCCTCCTCTCGGCTCAAATGTCTCGGTCCGAGACACAACGTATCGATATCCGCCGCCGGACCGTGGACGCCCAATCTATACGACCCAAAGGTGTACAAGTTACACGACGGTCGCATATCCTCCGTGATGCCTTTTCTCGCGCTTGCCTCCCGGGTCCACTCTTGCAAGAGCGCGTTGAGTTCCCCGAGCACCTCCTCGCGCCTCGCGCACTCCTCCGGGGACTCGTAAACGTCGCACTCGTGCAGTTTTTCATCCAGCGCCGCGCTCTGTCTCAGGTCCACTTCCGAGGGACCTTCGTTCGAGATGACGCGCGTCAGCGTCGTCGCACCGCTCTGCGTCGTGAGCGTCGTCATGTGCGCCTTTGGTTTCCAGAACCCGTCGAGTGTCCGCACCGCGCGTCGGGATCTGGAGGCACTTTTTGGAATTGAATGTGAAAGAAACACAAACTTCCAACTTCATTTTTTCACTCATCATTCGAAACCGCGCGTGCTTCACAAAAACGCGCGCGCGCACGACACCAAAAACGCGCGCGATACGAATCAAT
>JACLAB010001912.1_pt1 | contig 24260 bp, 13 predicted proteins | sample 8027921 | NCBI WGS metagenome assembly JACLAB01 (sample SAMN15725117, study PRJNA655200) | protist metagenome | isolation source: fluorescence activated cell sorting (FACS) single amplified genomes of... | place: USA: West Boothbay Harbor, Gulf of Maine | collected 2000-07-19
CGTCGACGCGAATGTTCGCGTTCACGGTCGTGACGCGTACGGGCGTGAGTGCGCAACGCATGCGAGATAGACTCGTCGGGACGAACGGGCGCGAATTGCCGACGTCGGCGCAAATCGAGCATTCGCTCGTGGAGTCGACGCTGTCGACGGCGGAGTTGATGAACATCCCGGGGGCGTCGGGGGAACATGGCGATGTAGATCTCGTGATACGCGTGCGTGTGTGGAGTAATCCGTTTCATGTGGTGTTCAAGGACGAGGTATACGATGTGGTGACGATTTTGGGGTTGACGACGTACGCCAGCGTGCTAATTTTACGCGCGCTGTCTGAGGTGCGAGACGAACGCGAGAGGCGCAGAGCGGCGAGGAAAGTTCGATTGATGCGTTCGGAGATTGCGCAATTAGAATCAGTGGCAAACGAAAAGGTGGGCAAGCTGCGTATCTTGTCGGCCATTGCACGAGTGCCGTTTGTCGCGGTGTTTGAGACGGTTCAAATTCCAATGAGAGTCGTCGACTGGACCGCGTCCGCCATCTCGGATATTCTCATCGAGACGGGAAATTTGGTGCTGATTGTCATCTTACTTTTGATGCCCCCGTCGCGCGAAAGAGCGCCGATGGCTTCAAGCGAGAATCACGCGAAACATGCGACGGGTTCGAAGCATAATCGAAAACATCGTCAAAGACCGGCGCGCTCCCCGAAACGCAGAAGTGAACTCGACCTCAAGAGCGAGCACGCTCGTAAAGAGTCGATGGACATTTTACTGAAACGTTTCGTCATCGCCGAGGAAGAGATGGACGAAGAACGTCAGCGCGCGGCGAAAGATGCGATTGGACACGCCCAGGCGCAGATGCGCGCGAAGATGAAGCGCGATCGAATCATCGACATGCGGCTGAGAGATTCAAAGCAGCGTGAAAGTGAAGATTTCACGGCGGAACTTTTCGCCAACGTCCCAGGCTTATCCGTAGGCACGCGCGAAAGGCAAACAATGTCGTCATCGGAATCGGATACGCACGAGCGCCAGGCGAGCTGGGAGCTGCACAATCGTCAAAAAAGCCTGATTCACCACATGCTGCGAGAAATAGACGATTTGGAATTGCCGGCGGATTCAAAAACGACGGTGCCGATCGAAGAACCGGTGACGCCGAAGAGCTCGCACACCAAAAACCCAAGCTTTGCTCGCGTGTGGAATGCTCCGACGGGGTTCTAGCCGCCCACCGGTGCATGTATTCTATCATTTATTTCTTCTTGTCATTTTTTCCTCTCGCCCGCGCCCGGGCTCCGACGACACTCATCCTCGCGCGACATGAGACTTCGCGTGCGCACGCCCGACGGGGCGCAGCACGTCATCGACGCAGACGACGATTGCACGTGCGGTGCGCTCAAACGCATCATTCAAGACGCCACCGGCGTGGAAACGCGCGCGCAAAAGTGGAAACTTGGTTTCCCACCGGTCGACGTGAACGTGAACGATGAAGCCGCGTCGTGCGCATCGTTGGGCGTACGCGGCGGCGAGACGCTCGCCGTGACGGCGATTGCACTCGAAGACGCGGCGGTGGCGAGTTCTGACGCGACGGCGGCGCCGATGACGACGTACGCGAGCATGGCAAACATGGACGAAGACGAGGCGTTCGCGCGAGCGCTGGCGATGAGCATGAACGAAGGACTCGACGGCATCTCGACGTCTACGAGTGATTTCATACGACTGGAGGACATGCACGCCATCAGGCGAGTGATCGCGAGTGACAATAGCTGTTTATTCAACGCCGTCGGGTACTGTTGCGAAAAGTCTCTTCGCGAGTCGACTCGGCTGAGGAAAGTCATCGTGGACGCCATACGCGCCGATCCGTCGACGTTCGACGAGGCGTTTTTAGGAAAAGCCCCGACGGAATACGCGGACTGGATATCCAAGCCGAACAGTTGGGGCGGACAAGTGGAGCTGTTCATCCTCGCCAAGGCGTTGCGCGTGGAAATCGCGGCGTACGACATTCAAACCGAACGCTGCGACGTCTACGGCCAAGACGCCGGCTACGAAGACCGTATCATGGTCATCTACGACGGATTACACTACGACTCCATCGTGTTAAACCCATCTTCCATCGGCGCCGACGTCGATAAAGACGTTTCCCGCGTCCCCGCGTCGACGCCCGCGCTCGCCTCCGTCGCCGCTCTCGTCCGCTCGCAGCACGCTGCCAAAAAGTTCACCGACACCGCCAATTTCTCTCTCCGCTGTCTCGTCTGCCAGAAAGGTCTCACCGGCCAAGCCGAGGCCGTGGCGCACGCGAAATCAACCGGGCACGCCAACTTCGGCGAGTATTAGCAGCATAGCGTATGCCTTTCAGTACGATGTCAATTAGAGCGGTTTTTGAAATCCTTTCTTCTGTCCTTCGCGTCGCCATTCGCCGCCGCGCGAACGCCGAACCGCACACGTCCGCGCCTTCGCGCCGACGCACGCGCACCGCCAACGCGCACCGCGCGCTCCGCCGGCGCGCGCGAGCGGCCGCGCGATTCCGCGACGCGCGGGATCGATCTCCCGCCGAGCGACAGGTTGAAGATTTGAAAATCGCGCGCGCGAAAACGCACGGCGACGCGGCGACGCGGGACGCAGACGGCGTCGTAGAGCGAACGCACCGCGCGATTGAACGCGCCGAGCGCGATGCACATCAAGCAAGTGATCGTCGAAGGGTTTAAAACCTACCGCGAACAGACGGTGGTGGATTTCGACGACGGGTTGAATTGCATCGTCGGCGCCAACGGGTCGGGAAAATCAAACTTGTTTCACGCGATTCGGTTCGTGCTGAGCGATGTGTTCGGTAATTTGCGAGCCGAAGAGAGACAGAGGCTGTTGCACGAGGGAGCGGGGCACGCGGTGATGTCGGCGTACGTGGAGATTGTGTTCGATAACGCCGACGGACGCTTGCCGGTGGAGCGGGAGGAGGTGCGCCTCCGGAGAAATATTGGTTTGAAGAAGGATGAATATTATCTCGATAAGAAGCATGTGACGCGCGCCGAAGTAGTTAACTTGCTCGAAAGCGCTGGTTTCAGCCGAACGAACCCTTATTACGTCGTGCAACAAGGGAAAATTATGAAGATGGCGACGATGCAAGACGAGGAGCGTTTGGACTTGTTGAAGGAGATCGGGGGCACGAGCGTCTTCGAGGCGAAGCGCAAAGAGTCCCTCAAAGGCTTGGACGAGACTAAATCAAAGCGAGAACAAGTGCAAGAGACCGTCGAGTTCATCGAAAGCCGTCTGGCGGAGCTCGATGAGGAGAAAGACGAGTTGCAAAAGTATACCGACTTGGACAAGACGCGACGGTCTTTGGAGTACACCATTTACGAGCAAGACTTGAGTGACACGAGAAGCAAGTTGGATGAGATTGAGCAACAGCGAAGCGCGACGAACGACTCGAGCCGCGTGGATGACGACAAAATGAACACGATGAGTGAAAACTTACGAACGCATGAAAAGGAACTCAAGGATAGCTCGCGCGCTGCCGCGCAACTCAAGCGCGAGCTCACGACGGTGGAGGAAGAGTTGCGCGGCATCGTCGCCCGACGAACCACCGCTGAGCTGGACGTGAAAGATTTGCGCGAAACGATTCAAACCGGCGAAGAGTCGTTGGCCGGTATCGCAGGTCAAAAGACGGATGTCGAAAAGGCGACGTTGGAGACGCAAAAGAAGCTCGACGCTGTGCGTGAAAAGTATAACGCCGAAGTTGCCGTGGAAGAGGCCAAGGATCGTGAAATCGCTGAGATCGAACGTCGCTCGCAAAGCTTGTACCAAAAACAAGGACGCAGCGAACGTTTCAAGACGAAGGGCGAACGCGATACGTGGTTGAAGAGCCAAATCAAAGACGCCACCGCGACGAAGAAACAAAAGACGAAGGAGGTGGAGACGCTCGAAAATGACTTGAAGGAAATTCGTGCCACGCAATCCAGTGACGAGAAGGATCGCGCTTCCATGGAAGCCGATCTCATCGTTGAAGAAGAAAAGCTGGCGGATTTCGAAGCGCAGTACAAGAAGGCGATGACGGAGCGAAACGAGGCCCAGAACGCTCGCAAGGATCTTCAGCGCAAAGACAACGAGGTCGACAACTCGCTTGCGTCTTGCGAAGAGGAAGTGAAGAAGCGAGACAAGCAGCTCGAGTTTTCTATGCCTCGTGACCTTCAACGTGGTATGGCTGCCGTTCAGCGTATCGTCAAGGAACACAACATCGAAGGCGTGCACGGCCCGCTCATCGAGCTCATGGAGACTGACGAGCGATTTCACAGCGCTATCGAAGCCAGTGCGGGTAATCAGCTCTTTCACATCGTCGTCGATCATGATGAGATTGGTAGTCGCGTCATCGAGTTCTTGAACAAAGAGAAAGGCGGTCGTGTTACGTTTTTGCCACTCAATCGCATGAACCCACCGAACGTTACATACCCCGAAGGCAGTGATGCCTTTCCTCTTCTCTCAAAGCTCAAGTACGACGCGAAATTTGACGCCGCATTCAAGCAAGTCTTTGCGCGTGTTTTGATTTGCCGGAACATTGACGTCGCCGTTTCCAAGGCGCTTTCTTCGCAACTCAACTGTGTCACCATGGATGGCGACACCGTGAGCAACAAAGGTTCGATGAGTGGTGGTTACCAAGACACGAGCCGAAGCCGAATCGCCGCCATGACGGCGCTGCGCGAATTGAACGTTAACCGCGATGATCTCAAAGAAACCAGCGCTGGCGTGAAAAAGTCTCTCCAAGCTGCGGAACAAAAGATGTCGGCCGTTCTCGGTGATATCAGTCGACTCGAGTCGCAAAGACGTCACAGTGCTCAGCGCGTGGATCGATTAAAGCATGAGTTGCGCTACTACGGGGACACGGGCACGCGAGCCAGCTCTCTTCTTGAACAGACGGAAAAGAGCATCGCCGTCATGCGGGCTGATATCGAACAATTGGACACACACATCGCCGATCTGACCAGTGAGATCGGTTCGAGTCTGGACGCAACCTTGAGTCAAGCTGAAGTTCAAGAGCTTGAAAAACTCACCTCCCAAGCGACGACGCTCAAGCAAGAAAAAGTCACCATCGCTGCTCGCCGACTCGACGTGTACACGCAGTTGAGCGAACTTCAGACGGCTCTCGAAACCAACCTGAACCGACGTGCGAAACGTATCGCTCTGACTTCTGGCGAACTTGACATCAACAGCTTACGCGCCGAGCTCGCTAAGCTCGAAGGTCAGTTGAAGACGGTGCAAAACGACGAAGCCATAGTGCGTAAAAACTACGACGGCATCGCGGAAAAGCTTCGAACGGTGCAAGCGAACATTGAAGCAGCAAATACAGAGATTGAAAAGCTTCGAGCGTTCAAAGAATCGATGAGCTCGTCTTTAGGCGAGCGTGAAAAGGTCATGGAAACGCTCATGTCCAAGGCTTCGACGCTGTCGCAAAAGCGCGAAGCACTTCAAAAGAAGATTCGAGAACTCGGCTCGCTTCCATCCGACGCCTTCGACCGTTACCGCGGTGAGTCGCTCAAATCCCTGCATAAGTTGTTGAGCAAAACGAACAACCAGCTGTCCAAGCTCGGTCACGTTAACAAGAAAGCGCTCGACCAATACCAGCAGTTTACCGAACAGCGAGAAGAGCTCGAGAAGCGTCGTTCTGAAATTAACAAGGCGTTTGACAGCATCACCCAACTCATCGATCATTTAGATCACAAGAAGGATGAAGCGATCGAACGTACTTTCAAACAGGTCAGCATGAACTTCAAGGATGTCTTCCATCGACTCGTCCCCGGTGGCCGCGGTGAGCTCGTCATGCAACGCAAGCGCGCGGCGAACCGGGACCCGGAGGAGGAGGGCGAACCGGCGGCTAATCCGACTACGTTCAGCGAGAAGTATAGCGGTGTGAAGATCAAGGTGAGCTTCGGGCAAGGTGAAACGATGCAGATGAAACAGTTGTCTGGCGGGCAAAAGACTGTCGTCGCTGTTGCGCTCATCTTTGCTATCCAACGCTGCGACCCGATGCCGTTTTACCTCTTTGACGAAATCGACGCCGCGCTCGACCCGCAGTACCGCACCGCCGTGGCGCATATGGTCAAAGGTCAGGCGAACAACAAAACGCAATTCATCGCCACGACTTTCCGTCCAGAAATCGTGAAAGAAGCGACTTGTATTCAAGGCGTGTCTCACTCTCACAAGGTGTCCACAGTTCAAAAGGTCGCCTTGGAGGAAGCGCTCCAATTTGTTGGCGAAGACACCGCGCAAGCGCAACAAGTCGCTCCGACCGAACGCGGTCCCCCGACGCCGTAGATACGCACGTTAGAGAAACATTGATGCGAATGACTGTATAGATGAACCCATAGTGATACCAGTATAATGAGAAACTAAGCCATGTTACACAAGTGAGCGCTACGTGATGCTAGTTGCTAATTTCGCTCGCTTGGAGTCGTTTTTTAATCGCGCAGTTCTCGATGAGCGCGTCTAATTCGTCCTTCCATCCCAGCATCGAGCACAGCTCTGCGACGCCGTCGTCACACTGGCCCAAGAACAACGCGTCACGATAATTCGTCGCCTCGTCAAAGTCAAATCCAGTGCCGCGACCGAGCCCAGCCATCCGATATAAGTTTGTAACGCGCGTGTTCTGCGCCTCGCCGCAACGTTCGAGATTAATCAAGAGCCTCGGTACGTGCTCCTTCGGCCTTTCGATCAAACCGGCGAACGGATGGACGACTAAACTCGTTCCGATGACGATGAGCAAGTCGCACACCTCGAAGTCTTCTTGCGCGCACTCGAAGAAACGACGCGGAAGATTTTCACCAAAAAACACAATATCAGGCTTGACGAACGCGCCACATTTGGCGCACGTCATCGGCGTCCCCGCACGACACGCTCTCTCCACTTTGTCGACGTCGGCGTCGTGTCCATTCAAACACTTCGCGCTGTCGAAATTACCGTGCGCGGCGACGACTTTATCCTTCGGCAGCCCCGTGGCGCACTCCAACGAATCGATGTTTTGCGTAAAGCATCTCCGCAACATCCCGCGGTCGTGCAACAGCTTGATGAAATAATGCGTCGGCGTTGGAGCGTACAACCCCGGATACAGATCCTTCGCGAGCTTATAAAACGCCTCGGGCTTATCCCTAAAGTACCCGAGCTCAAAAATCGCCTGCGGATACGGCAAGTCGTACTCGCCCAATCGCGCGTACAAGCCGCGCTCGCTTCGGAAATCCGGTATCCCCGCGCTCACCGATATCCCCGCCCCCGTCATCACCACCACATTTTTCACCCCACCGCGCTCGATGTGCTTCGCGATCCCGCGAAGATCGAACGTTACGAGCGCCGCCGTCGCCGCCGCGCTCGACTCGCCGAGTCGCTCCGCCGCCAGGCGTTCCATGAGCTCAAGCATCGCCGTCGACTCCCGCCCGAAGCCGTATCCCGACGACGACGACGACGACGACGACGACGACGACCCGCTCGACGACGATTCCGACCGCGCGTCCGCGTCCTCGTCCTCCTCCTCGTCGTCGCGCGCGCCGCCGTCGGCCCCGCGTCCGACATCGACGCCGTCGCGCACCGCGTTCGCGTCGTCCGCGCGCGCGTTCGCGCGCCGCGCGCGCGCGCGCGCGTCGTCCTCGTCGCCCGCGCCGTCGTCGTCGCCCATCGCGCCGCGCGTCGTCGCGCCGTCGCCGGTCAATGCCGTCGCGATGGAACGCCGCGCCACATCGACGCGCGCGCCGACCGCGCCTTGGCCGCCATGGGCGCGGACGTCGAGATGCGCGACGACGCGGACGCGGCGCCCGCGATCGCCGACGCCGACGCGGACGAGGTCGCGCTCGACACGTCGCGCGACGACGACGTCGACCTCGCGCAGAAGATTTTCGATCTCGAGCTCGCCGAGGGCGCGCGCGACGAGACGGCGGCGGTGATGGCGATCGTCGAGCGACGAAACATGGCGGCGACGTACGCGACGCTGTGCGAGCGCTTCGCGTGGACCGCGGACGCGGCGCTGACGCGGAAGATGGCGGACGCGAACGCGAAGCGGTTGGGAGAGATCGAGGCGAAGATCGAAGACGCGAAGGAAAATCTCGGGGACGTGGAGATACGAGACGCGATGTGCGAGCGGGCGGAGTTTTACGCGAGCGTGGGGGAGATGGAGAAGAGCGAACGGGCGTACGAGGAGACGGAGGCGAAGACGGCGTCGATCGGGCAAAAGATGGACTGCGCGTTCGCGCTGATGCGCGCGCGGTTTTCGAGGCTGGAGCTGCACGAGGTGAAGAAATTGATCGAAAAGATTAAGGATATGTTGGATCAACCGGGCGGGGGGGATTGGGAACGGAAGAACCGGTTGAAGGTGTACGAAGGGTTGCACGCGGTGGCGACGAGGAATTTTGAAACGGCGACAAAGCTGTTTTTGGACTCGTTGAGCACGTTCACGTCGTACGAGCTGTTGTCGTACGATGATTTCGTGTTCTACACCGTCGTCTGCGCCGTGGTTTCGCTGCCGCGCACCGAACTCAAAGCGAAGGTGATCGATTCGCCCGAGGTGTTGAGCGTGCTCAACCGACTGCCCGGTCTCGGCGACTTTTTGAACGCCCTGCACAAGTGTGATTATCGCACCTTTATGTCGGCGTTCCCCGTCGTCGCCGCGCAAGTGGAAAAGTCGGTGTGGATGAATCCCCATTTCAGGTACTTCTTGCGCGAGGTGCGCGTCGTGGCGTACGCGCAATATTTGCAAAGCTACAAGAGCGTGACGGTGAAGAGCATGGCGGATAGTTTCAACGTGAGCGAAGACTTTATCGATCGCGAGCTCTCGCACTTCATCGTTTCTGGTAGATTGAACTGCAAGATTGACAAGGTTTCGGGGGTGTTGCAAACCAATCGACCGGATTTGAAGAACTCGCTGTACCAAACTTTGATTCGCGACGGCGACGCCCTCTTGAACAACGTCTCCAAACTCTCTCGAGTCATAGATCTTTAGACGCGCGCCGGTGACGATTTGACCACCTTGGCGAATTTAAATGAACCATTTTCAAGCCATCAGACGAATTCCCCGCGCGCCGAAACCGGGCGTCTCTCAAACCAACTCATTTTCGCGCGAACGACGGAGAGCGCCGACGCACTTTTCGTCGCCGAAACTCCAGCCTAACTAACCACCGCCCGCCCGCCTTCACTCCGCCGCGCAGCGCGCGTCGCGAGTCGATCGCGATGAGCGATGCGAACGATACCGACGCCGTCAGGTACGTCGTGCGGTACACGTACCCCGGATCGACGCCGAAAAATGGCCGAGTCATCGAGTTGGCGGCTGGGACGCTCGGCGCCGGGGACACGGTCGACGGCGAGTCGTGCGCCGCGCTCCTGATGGACGACGGCGCGAACTTGGGGCGGTGGAGAGTGCGCGTGTACGATAACTTGCTCGACGGTTGGCGTTTACTCGGCGATGGGATCACGCGCGAGTGTTGGAACGTCGTCGGCGCGCTGCTGCGCAGGTGCGAGCTACAGCTCGAGGAAAAGCCGCAACCGGCGACGACGTCGGCGATGGATGAATTAGACTTCAGAGCGCCGGCGGTGGGAGAGCAGAACGGTTACTTTGGCATAGGAATCTACAACGGGAAGAATCTCCAAAATCTGGGCACGCTGTGGAGAAGCGCGTATCAACTGGGTGCGGCGTTCGCCTTCGTCATCGGGCGTCGGTTCAAAAAAGAAGCGAGCGACACGCCAAAGTCTTGGACGCAGATTCCAACGTTTGAGTACAGCGATTGGGATGATTTCGTGCGCCAAAGTCCCGTCAGTGCGGTGTGGGTCGGTGTGGAGATGGGCGGTACCCCGCTCGAAGATTTCGAGCACCCGAGAAACGCCGTGTACATACTCGGCAGCGAAGACACGGGCCTGAACACGACGATGTTACGCGCGTGTCAGCACCATATCGCGTTACCAACCACCGGTACGCGATCCCCGAGTTTTAACGTCGCCGTCACGGGCGCAATCATCATGTACGATCGCGAGCTCAAGAGGCGAGCCGCCGCGGCGAAGCTCGCCGCGCTCCCGACTCAAAATCGTCGCGACGGCATCGACAGCGTGAAACCACTCAAGTCGACCGCCTCGCGTTAGTCTTTTAGCCTGTTGTTTTAGCCTGTTTTTAGTCTGTCGGTCATCGCCTCGTTCGCCCTCGTTCTCCAGTCGCGCGCTCGCCTCGTCGCCGCGCGTTCACTTGGATAAGTCACGCTGAGGGCCTTATCCGCACTTCGCGACGTCCGACGCCACCTCGAAGGACTTCTGCGCGCCCGACGCGACGCGCGGGCGTCCGACACGTGCGCGCGGAGCGTTCGGCGCGCCGGCGACCGCGCGCGCGTCGCGCGTCGCGCGTGAAGGCGTCGTCATTCCGCGCGCGCGGGGTCGCCGGGAGCGTCGACGCGCGCGCTGTCGTGCCCGTTCGGCCACGATCGAGCGCCCGCGGCCGTCGCGACGGTGGACGACGACGACATCACGAAAGTCATCGTCACCGACGGCGAGCGAGGGATGAAGCGACGAGCGGTGGAGGAGGCGACGAGGGAAGAAGACGAAGCGGGGACGCCGAGGGCTGACCCGGCGGCGCTCGAGACGGCGCTCGAGGAGGAACGAGCGCGAAGAAAGCGCGCGGAGAACGAGTTGATGAGCCTGAAGGCGATGTATAGACAGTGCAAGGCGATGTCGACGGTGCAGAAGGATATCGCGGTGAAGGAATTAGCGATGGACTCGTGCGCGGAAGGTATCACCATCGCGGACTTTACGCAGCCGGACCAGCCGTTGATTTACGCAAACGTTGGATTCGAGGTAATGACGGGATACAGCGTGCAGGAGACCGTAGGGCACAATTGTCGGTTCTTACAAGGGCCTGGGACGGATCAAAGCGAGCTCAACAAGCTTCGAGATGCGATTAAGAAGGGCGAGGCGGTGACGGTGGTGTTGAAGAACTACAAAAAGTCTGGAGAAGAGTTCATGAATCAGTTGTCGCTCACGCCGATTCGTGACGCAGATGGGCAAGTTATGTACTACGTGGGAATTCAATCTGATGTCACGGAGCTGTTTAAGCGACGCGACGACGAGCTGAACGCACTGAAGATGATGGCGCGCGCCGAGGCGGCGACAGAAGCCAAGTCGAGATTTTTAGCGCACATGTCGCACGAGATTCGTACGCCTTTGAATGGGCTCATCGCCGTCGGGCAATTATTAGAAGACACAAACTTGGATCGATTGCAAAGGGAGTACGTATCGACGGTACGTACGAGCGGGGAAACGTTGCAAGCGCTCATCAGCGATATTCTTGACTTCAGCCGGGTCGAGGCAGATAAGCTCGTGCTCCAGTGCGAACCGTTCCACCCCGAGGTAGTCATCGGCAACGTTATGGAGATAACAGCCATGCAGTCAGCGAAGAAAAAGATAAACATCGGCTACCACGTGGATATGAGAGTGCCCAAAATCGTCATGGGTGACGCGATGCGCTTGCAACAAGTGTTGCTGAATTCGATCAGTAACGCCATCAAGTTCACCGACGCAGGCAACATCATGATTCGCCTTTACCTCGGCAGAGAGGACACGACGGAAGTTGCGAGGCAAGCGTTCTTGGAAGATGGCGAAGAAACGCACCACGCTAAGATGGTTCGCTCGTATTCTGCCGGTTCGCTCGCGTCGACACAAAAGGACTGGCTCGCGCCTCTCAAGTGCTTCTTGCACATGTGCCCGCATTTCTCGGGCAAGTTGAGCGAAGGCGGGAACAAGCCGACGGATGGTATGAAATTGGATAATGAATCCTGGTTTTTGCACTTTTACGTCAAGGACACGGGCATGGGGCTAGATCAAAGCACGATTCGTAAGATCTTTCAATCGTTTCAGCAGGTTGAGACGGGGGCGACGCGCAAATACGACGGCACTGGTCTGGGCTTGGCTATTTCGCGCAAATTGTGTGAAGCGATGGGCGGAACGATGTGGGCTGAAAGTCAAGGGCTCGGCAAGGGGTCGACTTTCCACTTTTGTATTAAGTGTAAGGCGGTGTCGGAGGATTGGATGAAAGAGAATGAAAAACCGCGCAAGCAACTCGCGAGCGGGGCAGAATCGCTCCGGCAGCTCGAACGCGATTTGAGCGCAGATTATGCGGCGCATTTCAAAAGACCAGGCGAAAAGTTGAGCGTGGTTCTTTACGACGAATCTGATATGCTGCGGAGCACGTTGTTCGTGGTGTTGAAGCGATGGGGATTTGACGTGACGGTTTACGGAAACGCGCAAGATCTCGTCGGTTACATGAGCAAAGCGATGGATAGTGAAGTTAATGATGTCGCCATTATCGCCGAGTTGAGCAACAACGCCATAGATTTCATTTATGCCTGGGCAAAAGGCAGAGGTTTGCTGAACGGAGTGAGCGCGGGGCAAGGAAACACGTTCAGTATCCAGTCAAGCGGTGACGACAAACGCCGTTCCAGCGACACGAGCAAGCTTCCACCTTTTGTGCTTTCGACTTGGCCAGTGGTGCAGTCCACCGGATTTGACACGTCGGACCCTCGGTGCGCTTGGGCAAAGGAAAGCGTAGAGGGAACGGAGTCGAGCATAGATTCCGCCAAGGGAACCGCCGTTCGAGATTTCTTCTCTTCTATACGATCGCATCTAATTTCGAGACCGGTGCGACACAACAGACTTCGTCGCGCTCTTGAGACAGTTCTTGATGAAAAGGCTCATCACGCCGACGCCGCGGACACTGCGCGTACGGATAGTCCGACGCGAGCGTCTGGGTGCACTCGACGGAGGGTTGATTTTGATGATGGTGTCTCTGGCCAACATTTGCGAATCTTACTTGCAGAGGACCATCCCGTGAACATGAAGGTTGCGAAAGCTGTGTTGAGCCGCCTCGGGCACTCCGACGTCACCGCGGCGAAGGATGGCTCGGACGCGTTGGCGAAGGTTCAGGCTGACCCCGCGGGACTTGACGCGTTCGACATCGTTCTCATGGACTTACACATGCCAATCATGGGCGGAATCGAGTGTACGCAGCAGTTGCGAAAGCTTTACCCAGACTGCAAGGTACCAATCATCGCCGTCACGGCGGACGCTATCGAAGAGAGCAGACAAGAGTGCTTAGACGCGGGGTTTGATTCGTACCTCACGAAGCCTTTCAGAATCGAACAAATCCAAAAGGCGATTCGTACGTTTTGTAAACTTCAGTAAATAGGCGAGATACATGGAAATGACTAGCATTAATCTCAATTCTCGTTGCAATCTACACTAGTAATTCATTCACTATCCGAAGACGACTCAGCGAGGAGCGCTTCCTCGTCGGCGCGTGGCCTTGGTTGCGTCATTCCCGAGGGCTTGAACAGGCGACCGCACGTGCGCTTCAACCAAGCGATGAACGTCAATGTCATCGGAACACGAACAGCGGACGCGGCGTCGGCCCCATCTACGGCCGTGCCACTTTGCACCGGCGCCATCACCGCCGCAAGCGCGTGCGCGCCCTCGTGAGGCATCTCCTCCAGGACAATCTTTAACGCGCAGGTCAGGGGCACACCCAACACGGCTCCGGCGGCGCCCCAAACCGAGTACCAGAACACAAGCGCGAGCAAGACCGTGACTTCGTTCAAATCCAATCCTTTGCGATATACCACCGGCCCTATCAAATCCCCGACTAAAAACGAAACCAAGTTTGGAATGATCGATCCCGCAACGCGCTGGCGCTCTGTCAAATCCGGCAGCAGCACGATCATTGGTAAAGGCAAGATCGACGCCACGATGGATCCTAAAGTCGGGATGAAGAAAAGCCAGAACGAAACAATCGCCACGGCGATAGCCAGCGGCCACGGCACGCCGCACAGCCCCAGCAACGATCCCACGGAAAGCGCCCGTACGACGGCAATTTGCACCATGATGCTCACGAACCGCCGCGTCGCCTTGTGAATTCGTCTCGCCACGAGCGAACGCGCCCTCGATAACTCTCGGCGCGGTGCGAGCAAGAACAAAGTGTAAAACAGCATGAGCATGATATCTTGCATGTAGTGGAACACCCCTACGCCGAGCGTCTCCCAAAACTCTTCATCCTTCAGCGTGGTTTCGATGTTCGCCAACAAACGCGCCCATGCCTCCTCCGCAACGTCATCCTTCTTGAACACGCGCTTCGCCATCTCGCTCATGCTTCGTCCTAGGTCATTAATTCGAGTCGTGAACCTCGAGTTCCAGTCGGGGTCGTTCCAATGCACCAAGAAGTACACGCGCCCGAGATACAACGCCCACACCAACGTCCCGAACACCGCGCACACAACCACCAGCGCGAACACGATCGCCACGATCCTCGGCACCGTGAACACTCGCGGGCAGCACACTCGTAATCGATTCCTTCGCAACGTTTCGCGCTGATACGCCGCGTCGCTCACGAAATCAACCAGCGGTCGCAGCAGCAGCGCCGCTCCTGTCGCCGTCACCAACGGTCGCAGCAAATACGCCAGCACCTGGAGCAACCAGCACGCGCACGCGCTCGCGATGACGGCCACGCCCATGGCGATCACCGTGACGTCTCGCGCGCTCGCCGTGTGGTGTCCAGGGGCGAATATCGGGCTCGGGCTTAAATTCTCGTTGAAATTGAATGGTCGAGACGGCGACGGCGTATCGTCGCTCTCGCGCGGCGCCGACGTCGATGTCGGGAAGGCAAACTCGTCGTCATCGTGCGCCGCGTTGGCGCGCGCGCTAGGGGCGGTACCGCCGCGCCGGGGCATCGCGCGCGGTCGTTTGAGGACAGGCTAATCTTTTCGCCGAGGCGTTGAACTCGGCGCGGCTATTGGCCGTGTCGTTCAGCGGCATTGGCGGTGTCGTTCATGCTAATAAATACGAATACGACTACACTTGGCTACGGCACGCATCCGACGCGCTCGAGGTACAACACGTGTGAATATAAAACCACGGGCTCGAACGCGACTTGAGAAGCCGCGCCGACGCGAGGGACGGGGGCGCCGTTTGGATTGGCGGCGTTCGACGCCGTGTACTTCAACGCGTCGTTGGGCTGCAAATAACCCGCCGTACTGAGCGTCGCCTTCACGCGATTCACCACTTTCACTCCCGTGGCGCCGATGCGCGGTTCACCGGCGCTCGCACCGTCGGCGCCGTCGACGTCCGGAAGCGGCGTGAACGTCCACACGTGCGTGTAATCCGTCGGCACCATTCTCGCCACGCCGTACGAAGTCGAGTATCCCAGCGTCACCTGCCTGAACGATTCGAGCGCGAAGAACGTCCCATCCGACTTCCTCGTCTCGCTGTCGCGCGCGTTCGTGAACAACTCGATCCTTTCGGCGTTATTACTCGCGCCGCGCTTCAACCGAATCGTCGTTCTATTGGCGTCTCTCCGCGCGTCGTAATCCACCGCCTCCACCGCGCCCTCGCCCACGTACGCGTCCACGATTTCCCGTAAATTAAATCCACGATCTTCGATCACGTCGCCGTCGCCGTCGCGCGCGAACCGCATCCTGTACTCCGTCTTTCCCTCGCGTCCCACGTCTGGCGCGTACGCCAGCGACAGCTTTTGAAACCCCGGCGTCGTCGCCTCTCGCGCCACCGCCGCTCGCGGCGCGCTCGCGCTCGGGAACTCGTACCCCGCGAAGTCCACCGTCGCGCGCCACTCGCCCTCGAGCCAATCCGGGTACGCCTGCGCGCGCGGTCGTCCCAAGTTGAAGACTGGTTTGTTCAGCCGCTTCTCGCGCAGGTCGTCGATGAGCGACGATTTCGCGTCGGCGCGGCGCGCGCGCGCGAGCAGCGGCGCGCAGACGGTGGAGACGACCACCGCGCGTCGATCGACGCGCGCGCGCGGCGGCTCGGGCGCGGACGGCGTCGCGCGCGTCGTCATCGTCGTCGCGAATGCGAACGCGCGTCGCGACGTGACGACGCGCGACGCGGCACACGGCGACGCGGCGCGCGGCGGGGCGACGCGCGATGACGGACGCGTGGACGACGAAACTGCGCGCGACGCGACAGCTCCTGAACGAGCTCCGCGCGGACGTGGGCGCGCTGAGCGCGACGAAATCTTCCGACGATCCGGCGACGAAATCTTCCGAGACGGCGCGCGCGCGCGCGCTGGCGCTCGCGCGACGCAAGCTGAACCGGCTGGATGACTTGCTGGACGTCCTGGACGATTGCACGCGCGAGGGCGCGCGCGATGACGGAGAGATCGAGGGAAGAGAGCGGACGGTGGAGGAGTTTCAGCGGGAGGCGCGGCGACTGCGCGGCGACGTCGCGAACGCGACGGAGACGCGACCGACGACGAGCGCGGCGACGACGACGACGACGACGAGGGAGTTTGGAGCGAACGTCAGCGCGTTCGGGGCGGCGATCGGTAAGGGAGTGAGCGATGCGGCGACGAGCGTGAGTAACGCGGCGGGGGGGCTGGTGGCGAGCGCGAGTCGCGCGGCGGAATCCGTGCCGGCGCTGGAACGCGCGGCGACGATGGTGATTCCCTCGAGGAGGGACGAGGAGAGTCGAGCGACGCGAGCGATGGACACGCGCGAGCTCATCGAACATCAAACGGCGCAGATTCGAGGTCAAGACGACGCGTTAGAGGGGTTGGATAAATTGGTCGAAAACTTGAAGACGACGAGCGAGGCGATTCACGGCGAAGTCGTGCTGCAGGCGAAATTGGTGGAGGATTTAGAAGCGGATTTCTCGCACACGAGCGATAGAATGAAGAAGTTACGCAAGCAAGGATTCAAGCTCGCTGGTGAGAAGAACGAGGAAGAACGCGAGAGGCTCGATCGGAACGAAGTCATCGAGGAGATGCGAGCGAAGCTCGGTCGCGAGCAGCGAGCGGAGAGCGCCGACGGCAGTTGCGTGGTGCAATGACTCGTTGTAATTCATTCTAATTTACACAAAACTGGCTGCTCGAATCTACTTTACGCAAACTTGGTGCTCGAAGCCGACAGCGAGTGTACCGCGTGCGCGTACGCCGCGTCCCCGATGGCTTCATCGATTCGCGAAACCGTCGTCTCCACGCGTTGTTTTAACGCCTCATTATCACACAAAACCGTGCGCGTACGGTACTCGAGCACAGCATCGATACCGTCGATGTTCATACTCAACGTCGCTTTCTTCTCGTTCACCTTCGGTTCGCCGAACTGAGCGGCGAGCATGGCTGCGACGACGCGCAGGCGCCACTTCTCCGCGGAAGTCTCATCCTTCTTCTTGATGGCGTCGCGTAATCCAGCCTCGGCTTCCTTTAATGCTTCCGGTTCACTTTCGAGCTGTAAGATTGCGCTCAGCGTCGCGTCGACGATCATGTCCGTCAAAGGATCGCTATTCCATTCGATTACGACGTGTTCGACGCCGGTGATTTCGTCCGCAAAGCGCTTGCGTATCGTCACCATGCCGTCGTTGATGGACAAACCATCCGCCTTGTCGACGTCAAACTTGTCTTCGCCCTCGCGCGCTTCAACTTCAGACGGTTCTGTCTTCGCTTTCTTCGCGCGACTAGTCGATGCTTTCTTCTTCGGCAGCGCTGCCTTCTTCGCGGTCGGCTTATTTGCCTCCTCCTCTGCGTCTTCCTCCTCTTCTTCGTCCTCCTCTGGCGCAAGCGTGGAGACGACGTGCAAGCCTTCGAAGAGCGCTTCGAGCGCGAATCGCAGCGTGCTGATCGGGATCTTACTCGGCACAAGCTGACGCTGCGTCACTAAAGACGTTCGTAGCTTGGTGTAGTTGTTCACGTCTTCTGGGGCGATGAGCATGGTGCCGAAATCTTTTTGAACCAGCACGCCGGCGACGTGGTCGCCCTCTTCGATTTCTTGCTCGGCTAACAAACCGGTGATTTTGGCGATGCGCTCGCCTTTGTGAATGATCTCGACCGGTTGGCAATTCTTGGGCGTGTAGACGCTCATCTTTTTATCATCCGCCGCCGCCTTGTTGTCCAACGCGCGCTTCAATCGACCCATCTCCCCCGCCTCGCCGTGGACCAGAATGACGTGCGGCGGCGCCAAGGCGTCCAAAAACGCCTGAGTCTGCGGGTAATCCGCGTGCGCGCTAAACGATATGGCGTCGACAGACATGTTCAACTGCAACTCTTGTCCATCTCGTGCGGTGATTTTGTTAACATCACTCAAAATTTCGCGCGCCAACGTGCCTTGCACGGCGAAATCGGCGATGATTACGCCATTCTTTGGATCTTCGCACCACGACTCGAAGAGTTCGCGAGACAAACCGCTTTGCAACATCGACGGCGTCGCGAGAACGACGCACGGACCGACGTCGTCCAACTCACTCGACTTGCTGACGTGCTTGACATGATTAAACACGAACGGGTTCGCTTCTTCGAACGCCGCCTTCATGTCCGAGTTCAACACGTTGATGTACGTTTGGTAAATCGTCATCGCCTTGCGCGCAAGCGCCGACGCTTGGTAAATCGGTACACGCTGCAAATCCGGGTTTTGCGCCCAAAAGTCCTCTAAAATCAGCAACAACTCTTGTGCACGCCCGAGCGCGACGACAGGAAGCAAAACTCGCCCTCCCCGCCGCAAAATCGTCTGCACCTTTTCCGTAAACCGAATCTCCCGCTCCTCCCGCGGCGAGTGCGGCGACACCCCGTACGTCGACTCCACGATCACCACGTGCGGCGGAATCGCCGGTACATCCGCCGCGGGCAAGTGTCTATCCGCGATTCTCGAGTAATCTCCCGTATACAGCACGCGCAACCCTCCAATATCGACGTTAAACATGCACGCTCCCAGCACGTGCCCCGCTCGATACGGCGTCACCTTGACCCCGTCCACGTCCACCTCTTGATGAAAATCAATCACCTCAATCTTCTTCATCGACGCCTCCAGGTCCTTCTCTCCGAACAACTGTTCGCTCGGCTCTTGATTCTTCAGCAATCGACAGAAATCTTGCATGAGCATGTGATATATCGCCTTCGTCGGGTGCGTCATGAAGATTCGTCCATTGAAATCCGTCCTTCCGCACAAAAACGGCACCGCGGCGCAGTGATCGAGGTGAAAGTGCGTCACGAACAGCGCGTCGACGTCGGCGAGGTCGATTTCATCAAAGTACGGCAGCGCCGCGAGGCCGGCGTAGCCGGGATGGATGCCACAGTCGAACATGAGCGTCTTTTGTTTGTAGCGCGCGATCACGCAACTTCGACCGACTTCGCTCCCGGCGCCGAGCGGGATGATCTCCAGAAGGTCACCGGCGTGCGCGTCGTCGTCGGGCATCGTCGTCGGCTGCGACGCCGCGGGCGCGAGCGAGGTCATCGTGCGCGCGCGTGTGAAGACGCGCGCGCGAGCCGCGAGAGGGTGGGTTCGTCGCGCGACGACGGCGGCGCGCGGCGAACGAAGGCGAACGAACGACGCGAGATGGGGCGAAACGCGACGACGGAACGAAAGCGGTCAATCGTCGGTGAAAAATATGTCCCGGACGTGCGCGAGCGCGCGCTGGAGCTTGGTGACGTCGGCGAGGGCGTGCGCGCGCTCGATGTCGACGAGCTCGCGAGACGCGCGGAGCGCGTCGTTTTCGCGCTCGAGGCGACGGTTTTCCTCGGCGTAGCGCGAGAGGAGGCGCTCGACCTCGCTGACGCGCGTGATGATGTCGGAGGTGTGGTAGATGGAGTTGGAGACGCGCCGCTGGCGCGAGGATGGGGTTGGGCAAATGGCGGTGGAGGCGGCGGCGGCGCGCGTCAACGTGGCGAGTCGCCGGCGAAGCGCGCGGTTTTCCGCCCTTAATTCGTCCACGAGAGCGTCGGGAGACGCGCTCGCGTCGATGGTTTCGGTGGTGCGAGATATGTTCGACTCGGGGACGTTCACGATGGACGTCACGCGCGCGGCGTATTGAAGCGTGCGGATGGTCTCTTCCACGTGGCGCTCGTTCGCAGAGCAACAGGCGATCATGAGCGTCAGAGAGCGGCCGCCGAGCGAATCCATCAAAAGTTTCGTGAGCTTGCTGTCGCGATACGGCACGTGTGGTGTCGTGGTCTTGGCGTCTCGTGATTCGTCGGCGAGGATCGATATCACTTTGCCGAGCGCGAACAGACTCTTGTTGATCAGGCTCGTCTCTCGCGAACCGGCCTCTTCGCTCCCGCTGTGCTTTAAACGTTCGCTCCCCGCCAAATCCACGAAAGTCATTTTCCCGCGCGTGATTTCCACATCTCCGTCGCAGGAAGCGCCGCCGTCATCATCGTGGTCGCCACCACCGTTCGCGCGCGGCGTTTCGAAGTGGCGCTCGACGTGCACGGTGAGCACGGCGTGCGAGCGCGAGCTCTCGGCGTTCATCTTGTGCGATCGCACGCGGCGTCTGGCGGCGCCCTCACGCACGCAATCCAAAGCTTCGCCAGCGTTCGCGCACTCCCGTCGCGAAAGATTCGGGACGTAGAACCCATCGCGGCTTCGCCAACGCACGCGAAGCGATTTCGATGACTCGTCCGCCAGCAAATCGATGACTTTCTCCTTGTAAATCTCGTAACTCGTGACGGAGACGACGACCTTCGTCGGCACCTTTTCCCCACCATCCGCAGTCTCGCGCCCGAGCGCGTCGAACAAGTACTCGATCGAGCGTCCAATAAGACCATCATCCGATTCGACGTCACGCCTCGACGAGGTCGACGTCGTTTCGACGTCGTCGCGCGCCGACGCCGCGCTCTCGCTCGCCCCGCGTCGCGCCCCCGCGCGTCCCAACATCGTGTACGTCTTTCCGCTACCAGTCTGCCCGTACGCGAACACCGCGCTCGCGTACCCATCCAACGTCTTCATCAACAGCGCCTTCACCCCCGACACGTCGAAGAACGCGTCCTGCGTCGTCCGCGTCCCCGCGCACGGCCCGCGAAACGCCACCTTTTCCCGCTCCGCCGCGCCGCGCCGTCGTCTCGTTCGTCCTCCTCCCGCGACGCGCACCGCGCGTCCATCCGCGCTCACCGCGCTCGGTCCATCCCCTGGGCGCACTCGCACGACGACGCGCACGCGATCGACGCCCTCTCGGCCGCGGTCCTCGCCGTCCTCGCCTCCGCCGTCCGCCTCGCGTCCTCGTTCGGTCCTCGCCGTCTTCGCTTCCTTCGCGTCGCCGTCGGCGCGTTCGTCGTCCCTTCCCGTCGTCGCGTCCATCGCGTCCATCGCTTCTTCGTCCCTCGCGTCCTCGCCCCGCGCGCGTCGCGCGATGCGGGAAGACGAATCGTCCCTCTTTCGCGTCTTCGCGCGCGCGCTATGTTTAGCGCGCGTTTTTAGATGGATGATTTTCAACCGCGAATCGCGACAAAACGCGCCGCGCGCGAATTCGCGGGCGCGCGCGAAGCTCGCGACGTGCGAGGCGGTGCGCGCGTGCGCGCGCGCGGCGGCGATCGCGCTGGAGGCGACGCGGACGTACGTGGAGGAACATCGCGGCGCGTACAAGGGGGCGAGCGATCGGGAGAGGGACGCGTTCGAGGCGGAGACGTCGGAATCGATCGGGGAGTGTCAGCGGTGCGTGGCGCGCGCGAGGGACGCGGTGGAGGACGCGCGGGACGGGGGCGCGCTGGCGCGGGCGCCGCAGTGCGCGGCGCACTTGCACGGGATTGGGTTGATTCTGAGCGACGCGCTGAACGACGTGGCGAGGGCGTTCGATAAGGTGCGAGAGACGAGGTTCGCGGCGACGCTGGAACGCGCCGAACGCGAGCGTCAGCGGAGGCGCGCGGCGACGAGGGCGAGGTACGACGACGCGGGGACGGGGGCGCCGGGAGGGGACGACGATGGACTCGTGCGCGCCGTGCACGTCGACGGGGTAGAGATGAGGCAAGAGCAAGCGCACGCGGAGCGGCAGGATGGATTGGAGGAGGAGTTGACGCAGTTGCTCGATCAGGTGCGAATGGCGGAGAAAAACGTCATCGAGATGTCGGCGTTGAGTTCGCTGTTCGCCACGCACGTGCAAGCGCAGGCGGAGCAGATAGAGTCGCTTTACCAAGACGCCATCGAGAGTTCGCGGCATTTAGACATGGGCAACGTGGAGATGAAGAAAACCATCGCGCGAAAGGGAAGCGCGCAGCGCTACGTCGCGTTGATTTTGCTCGTCGCCACGCTCGGGCTGTTGTTCCTCGATTGGTACTCGGGATGACGCGCCCGCGATCATCGCATAGCAAACGTGTAGCGCGAAGAATTCGCACGACCGCCGCGCCGCTCGAGCGATCCATCCTTCGCTCGCGCGATCGATTCCGTTCGTTTCGTTCGTTCGCTCGCGCGCCTCGCCGCCGCCTCGCCGCGCCGCGCCGCGCGCGCCGCGGCACATCGCGGCGCCGCGCGCGTCGCGCGCGATGCCGCGACGCGCGAGCGCGCGCGGGCAGCGCGCGCGGTGCGTTGGCTTCGCGCTCGCCGCGTGCGCGGTGCTGGCGTGCGTCGCGGCGACGGAATCTCTCTGGTTGACGCACGCGCCGAGCCTGTTTTACGTCCCGCCGTGGGTTCCAGCGCGCGCGGCGGCCGCGCTCGGCGTTCCCATGGCTCGGGAGACGCTGCCGTGGTACGGGCAGTTCGGTCAGGACGCGTGGGCGGCGAGCGCGCGCGGCGGCGGCGGCCGCGACGGGTTCTTCGTCGAACTGGGCGCGCAGGACGGCGCGAGGACGTCGAACACGCGCGCGCTCGAGGAGCGCCTCGGATGGCGCGGGGTGTGCGTCGAGGCGGATCCGTTGAATTTTAGAGTGCTGCGGTATCAGAGACCGAGGTGTCGGACGGTGCGCGCGGCGGTGGGGGCGAAGGAAGGGACGAAGGTGTCGTTCGAGAGCGGCGGTTTGCGAGGCGCCGCGTTCGGAGGGTTCGGCGGCGCCACGGGATTCGCGCGATTTCGGGGTCAGAGCGCGCCCTCGGGGACGAAGATTGCGATGGAAACGACGACGTTGACGAACGTGTTGCGCTCGGTTCGAGCGCCTCGGCAGATAGATTACCTCTCGTTGGACGTCGAAGGCGCGGAGGTGGACGTGTTGGAAGGCTTGGACTGGAATTCATACGTCGTTCGCGCCATCTCGGTCGAACATAATTTCGAAGAGGCGAAGCGACAACGCATCTTCGATCTGCTATCCAGTCGCGGCTACGATCGCGTCGCGAAGGGTGATCGAGCGTCGTGCGTCGTCGACGGCGGCACCGGTCGGTGCGCCTCGGGCGAGGGGTGGTGCGCCTGCGTCGACGACTTTTTCATCCTATCCACCGACCGACGCGAGATGGCGCGGGTGTAATACATAGTAAATGTCTAGGGCTAAATTTATACAGCTACTGCGCTATCGTTTGATCTATCTTTCGCTAGTGCATCCGCTCGGCGGACAAGACGTCGTTGAACGATTCCGGCGCCTCCGTCGCGAAAGTCAACGTCTCCTCCGCAAACGGCATGACGAGCTCGAGGGCGTGTAAGAACATTCTGTAAGAATCGGTATCGTCAGAGTACGCCATGTCGCCCAAAATAGGATGCCCCGAGTGCATCAAGTGCAAACGAATCTGGTGTCGTCGACCGGTGACGGGCCTGCACTCCAAGCGACTCACCTCGACGCCGCGATTGACGCCGTCGAGCGTGCAGTAGCCGCGTTGCAACACTTTGAAGCTCGTCTCGCTCGCCTTTCCGTTTTCTTCGTCGACGCGCTCGCGAAACCCCTTCACGTCCGTCGGATCTTTCCCGAGCTTCGCGTTCACCGTCCAGTCGTCCTCCTTCGGCCAACCGAAGACGACGGCTAAATACTTCTTCTTCGCCAGGCGATCGCGAAACAACTTCGCCGCGCTCCCCGCGGCTTCTCGCGTGTGCGCCGTGAGCACCACTCCACTCGTCGCCGTGTCCAGCTGATGACAAAACCGATGGTGCTTATCCGGATACTTCAAGTTCAACCAATCCTCGCAGCTCGCGTCGCCGTCCCATCGCGGCGTGAAGCGCGTCTTCTCCACTCGATTTCCATCCGCGTCGTTCTCCATCCATCCTCGAGGCGTGTCCAGCCGCACCGCGAACGGTTTGTTCACCGCGATGAACCCTCGTTTTTCGCACTCGTACACGGTTTCATATTTCCGTTCGAGCACGCCCGGCTGTCGCAGCGCGCACGCCGTCGCCGTCTCGTCCCCGAGCTCGCCGCGTCGCTCCAAAAATTCCAAATACGACATTCTCGGCGCGATTTCCGTCGCCACGTCGTACGTTTGCACGCGTGGGTGTTCGCGAAGCATCGCATCGACGTCTTCGGCGCGCGCGCCGCGAGAGACGAGGCACTCGCGCGCGGTTTCGCCGTCGCGCGCGCCGGCGGCTCGAACGCTGACCCAAGGCTGCGGGTCGTGTTTCATGACGCGTCGCGCGCGCTTGGACGCGAGCGCGGCCGAAGACGCGAGTCTT
>JACLAB010008161.1_pt1 | contig 24256 bp, 15 predicted proteins | sample 8027921 | NCBI WGS metagenome assembly JACLAB01 (sample SAMN15725117, study PRJNA655200) | protist metagenome | isolation source: fluorescence activated cell sorting (FACS) single amplified genomes of... | place: USA: West Boothbay Harbor, Gulf of Maine | collected 2000-07-19
TCGATCCTCATTCCAATACAAAAAAGATTGCCCTCTAAATCCTGATCCAATTGTAATGTCCATGGGAGTGTGGTATACCGGAGTTGGATTGTCTAAAACATAGAAATCTTGAAAAAGTTTATTTCCCTCTTTATTGATTACTATTTTGGTTCCATCTTTCAGATTGATTTCATTCGGCTGGGTCTTTAAAATTTTATCAAATGCACTTGCAGCAGTTTCAAATGAAGTTTTGTAATGAGAGGTTTTTTTGTGAGATTCTACGATATCTAGATGACATTCAACACAGCTTTGCATCGCTATATATTCCATCCCATTAAAATGAGTTGCAATAGGCTTAATTTCTACAAATTCACTTTTGTGCGAATTGCAGGAAAACAAAGAGCAAGACAGTGCCAAAACGAGTAGTAAGGTACTCACTGTAAGTCTGTCAGTGACTATATATTTAGAAATGATTAGCATATCATTTGTTTCTATAGGTTACGCATTGATTTTAAATATAGGTCTGCACTTAAAGCGCTATTTATTATTTACTATATAGAACTTTAAGATGTTAATATAAACATTTGAGTGAGAATAACCTCTATTAGGTTTAACAGAAATTATTTCTTAGGTTATTCTACATTTTTAAACTTTTGAATGTTTTAAATACTTAGGAATGAGCTTTCACTCTAATGAAATGAAGGTTATTTTAAGAAATACGATACTTACAGCTCAATTGCGATGAGAAGAAAGAGTAAGAATCAGTTGAGTTTTCACCTTTCCTATACTACGCTCCTATAAAATTAGTTTTAGCTGAAACAATGGATTTAAAATCCGCTTTAATTCAATGGAATCTTATTTTACTCAAACACCAAGAGTTTTTGCCTATTTTGAGAAACTAAAATCAATTGCTTTCCATTGTTCAAACGGACTTTATCTAAATAACGAGCATCACCAAAAGCATAAAATCCAGATTCTTGCGGACTTTTAAATTTGATTTCGCCGTCAAAGGTCATAATCCCTCCTTGGAAAGCGTCAAAATTTCCTTCAAACGGTGTGCCCCCAAAATCATTCCCAACCACATAGATTAGTGTTTCCTCCTCAGTTTGCACCGCTAAAAAATCATTAATGGGTCCCCATTGGAGTGGATCGGGTAATTCATGTAAGCTGAATTTTCCATCTCCAAGGTTTTCCACCCACAAAGAGGCATCGTATTTAGCCTTTAAAAGACTTTTTTCGTCAATTATTTTTTTATCCAAATAATACTGAAGATTTGCTTCAGAAAAAGCAGCATAAGAATTAAATTCCTTTCGGAAAATAGGACTCTGTTGGATGAGATTATCCCAAAATTGGGTAGGAAACATCTCCCATATTCCATCTACATTTAATTGATTGCAAAACATCATGGGATCTACACTTCCATTTTGATCAATATCCTGAGTAGAGATGATCAAGGGTGCATCCTCCGTTATCGAAAACATATTATTTTTTCCAAGATTACCAACGAATAGGTCTTTGTCTCCATCTTGATCGATATCTAAAATCGAAATTGTTCTCCAGAGTCCAGTAGTTTCTTTAAGGGTTGATGAATCCCTAACAAATCCCCCTGGAAGGTTATAGAAAACTTGAATCCCTGTGTATTCTCCTACAATAACCAAATCTGCTCTTCCATCTTGATTGAGATCTCCCCATTGAGCATCATTCACCATTCCTATATTCTTTAATTGAGGGAAAAAATCTAAGCTCACCGTTTTGAATTCACCTTGATTATTTTCAAGTAAAAAACTCTGATCAGCCAGAGGGAAAGCGTTGGGTTTATTTCTTCCTCCCACAAATAAATCAAGGTCACCGTCATTATCATAATCGAAGGGTCTAACCACGGATCCATTAGAATAGAGTAAAGGGAGTGTTCCAGCCACTGGATTGAAATTTCCTTTACCATCATTTAAAAGGAGTCGATCCTCATTTAGGGCTTTTCCTGAAGATTCTACATTGCCTCCTGAAACGAGATAAAGATCTAAATCATCATCTTGGTCGGCGTCAAATAATGCAATGCTTTCGATTTCATAAGCCATATCTTGTTGAGATGAAAATAGTGCTTGTTCCTTAAATTTATCTTGTTTCGTTTGAAAATAAAGCATGGGTGAAAAATCAGTAGAACTTCCAACAATAAAGTCTTCTTTTCCGTCGCCATTTATGTCACCTATTGCAAGACAAGGACCATTTTGAGACAGTTTGTGTGGTAAAAGACGCTGATTAAAAAAATCTTGAACATTTCGCTCTTCATGGACATAATCAATTCCATAATTAGATCCAACTTCCTGAAAAGGATCGCTTTTTTTCAAATCTAAAAATGGAAAGTCAAGGTTCTGAGTCACTAAAGCCTCATTATGGATAAGGACGTGACGTTGGTTTAAATTAGGCTCTTTTAAAATTGAAAATTTATCATCAGGCCAAAGAACTTCAATTGATGAAACTGTCTTTTCTGAGGGAACTCCAAAGTAAATTATAGGATCCACTGAAGACATATAACCTCTTGAAAGCTGTTGTTCATGGAACTGGAAGGAACCATCTGTGAACCGTAAAACCACATACGCACCAAGCGCATTTGGATTCAATTTTGTTCCCTCTAATTCAATTTGTATGTATCTTGTTTTTGGGGCTAATACATTTAGGTTATTTTCAAAAATAAATGCTTGATCATTTATATTATTGACGACATAATCAAGATCTCCGTCCAAATCAAGATCACTAAAAATGGCACCATTAGAAAAAGACGGAATGTTTAATCCCCATTTTTCTCCTGTATCTTCAAATGTCAGATCACCTTTATTACGATATGCATAATTTGGAATTTTAATCACTGGAATAGAATCTAATAAACTAGAAATACTTGTAAAAGAACCTTCATTTAGTCGGTAGTTTGCAAAATCCATGTCAGTTATGTCTCTTGGAAATCCATTGGTAATCAATAAATCCTTATTTCCATCGTAATCTACATCTGTAAATAAAGGCGACCAACTCCAATCCGTCTGATAGACCCCAGCATACTGACCAATTTCTGAAAAAGGAAGGTCTTTTCCATTATTTTTAAATAGCATATTGCGCATGTGCTGATCTTGATATCCCCATTTTTTATTCATCACATTTTGAAAAAAAGAACTCTTCGCGATAGTAGTCTTTTTCCGTTCATGTGTTTCTCCCAACATATCAAGGGTAATTAAGTCAGAATAACCATCATTATTAAAATCTGCTGCATCTGAACCCATTGAAAACTTACTTTGGTGTAATAAAGAGTTTTCAATTTCATTTTTAAAGGTGCCGTCTTTTTGATTTATGTAAAGTAAGTCATTAGTTAAATAATCATTGGTGATAAATAAATCCACCCATTGATCTTTATTTACATCTACCGGAGTTACGCTCAGGCCATACCCCTCGATAGTAATTCCTGAGGCTACTGTAACATCAAAGAAAAGACCCTTTCCGTTATTTTGATAAAGCTTGTCGTTACTTATAGCTGATCCATCAATAACTTTTTTTCTATAATTGGTTGGAATACTTTCGTTTTGTTCATTATTTACCACATATAAATCAAGGTCACCATCTTTATCATAATCTATAAAAGTTGCAGCCATGCTGTTCCCAGAATCACCAACACCATAAGCTTCAGCTTGTTCTAAAAAGGTTGGAACTCCATTGGCATTCGGTCCCTGATTTATGTATAATCTATTGGTTCTGTTTTTTTCATGCATAGCAGCACAAACATAAATATCCATCCAGCCGTCTGCATTAACATCAGCAATTGCAATCCCAGTAGACCATAAGTCTTGAGAATTTAATTTGGATTCGTCTGTTATATCGTTAAACTCAAAACCACCTTTATTTAAGTATAATTTATTAGAAACCATATTTCCCGTAAAAAACAAATCGGGAAGACCATCATTATTAAAATCTGTTACAGCTACGCCACCTCCATTAAAAATATATTCATTGGTTAGAATGTTAAAAGAATCCGACTCTGTAATAAGATTATTGAATCCAATACCAATAGTATCTGAAGACAGTTTGGTAAATAACGTTTTATCTGTTGTGGTGCAGGAAATAATTACACTAAGAATAAAGAACCCTAGTATTCTGTTTTTGAGGGACAGCATCATATTTAAAATTAAGCTAAAAAAAAACCATGGGATAAATATACCCCATGGCTTTTTACTGTACAAGTTAAATAACTACTAGTAGTTAGGATCTTGTGTTAAAGTAGCTGCTCCCTCTACAAATGAACGATCAATCGCTTCTTGTGGAATTGGATAGTACTGGTTTTTAGGAGAAGTAAAGGATACACCACCTAGGTAAATTCTGTATTTAGACTCTCTTGCTAGATAGTCATTTAATACAGTTCCCATTACACCCCATCTCTGAAGATCAAAGTAACGATGTCCTTCCATAGCAAACTCAATACGAGTTTCCATTCTAACTGCTGTACGAGCAACTGAAGCATCCGTCCATGCTCCAGTATATTCTCCAACATTATAGTTAGCTGCTGGATTAGAAGTAGTTGTAAACTCAGTACGTGTAGCTCCTTGAATTGCTTCAGGAACAAAACCTTCTGCATTAGCAGCACGTCTTCTGATATCATTTACTTGAGCTCTAGCATCTTCTAAACGACCTGCTTCAACATAGGCTTCTGCTAACCAAAGCTTCACCATAGATAGTCGCATGATACGATAGTTATTAGCAGAAAGGTTACCCCAACCAGCGACACCGAAACCTTCTGGCTCTGCGACATGTTTTTTAGAGAAATAAGGTCCTGCATAGGTAAGATCACGTACGTAATCTACTTGCATGATATGGTGATTTTTATATAAAATCCCTGGACGACCTACAGAGTGATCTAAACGCGGATCTACTGATGGATTATCGATTGGTTCACCAATATTATCTCCGTTAGGATTGGTAATATGGTTCGTTTTCCATGATCCATCTAATTTTGGTAAACCATTAGCATCTGTCTGGTGAAAATCAACTAAATCTTGAGTTACCTGCCAGAAACCACAACATCCCCAAGGAGAAATATATGGATGCGCAAGACCAACTCCTTTATTAGAATTTTGATCATCACCACTAGAGATAGCATACTGAATTTCAAAGATAGACTCCGAGTTGTTACGTGTTGTAACAAGGTGATTGTCTTCATATTTAGCTACAAGTGAAAAAGGACCATTGTTTACGATATTTTCCATCACTGGAATTGCAGCGGCAATTTTTCCAGCATCTCCAGTATGCATATGCGTCTTAGCCAAGAAAGCCAATGCTGCCCAGCTTGTCGGTCTACCTATTTGTGCTTGTGTAGCAGGAAGTACTGATGCTGCTGCAGTAAAGTCTGCAATGATTGAATCCCAAATTGGACCTGAGTTAGGAACTTTAGAACTCTCTACGTCGTTGACATCATAAGAGGTGTCATCTACATAAGCTGGATTACGGAAGTGTAACTGCGCTTGTAAACCATGAAAACCTCTTAAAAATCGTGCTTCTGCTATAATTTGAGTTGCACGAGCTGCTTCAACTGGGCTATCTCCTTCTGCAGCTTCAGCTACAGCATCAATAACCTCATTAGCTCTAGCCATACCCCAGTAGACTGATCTCCACTTGTCTCTAATGTGTACATTAAAGGTAGTGAAATCATATGCCTCAATAAATGAGTGCTCTGGCTGGTCTCCAGCATCTGTTCCTTTCACAGCGTTATCAGAAGCAATACTCCCAAAAATCCATCCGTGAATATCGTAGTACCAAGTTCCACCACCGTTCATACCTTGACCTGAAAGGGTACGGTATGCGGCAATTAATTTTCCTTCGACACCAGCGGCATCGTTTATCGTACTACCTGAAATTTGACCCAATGGCTTCTTGTCTAAAAATTCGTCGCTACAGCTTGCTGTAAGTGCAACAATTCCAAGGGATGCAAATAATATTAATTTAAGTTTTTTCATTTTTCTAATTGTTTAATATTAAAATAGATTAAGATTCAATCCTAAAAGTATTGTTTCAGACGCCGGCATATAACCACCATCAAAACCAAGAGTTCTATCTGCTCCTGTTTGTATTTCAGGATTCATACCACTATAGTTAGTGATTGTAATCAAATTTTGACCTTGTAAGTATAGCGCTCCGCCTGAAATTCCAAGAGCATTTTTAATTGCATCTCCAAAAGTATAAGTCAACTGTATATTCTTCAGACGGAAATAAGATCCATCTTCAATTAAGAATGTAGAAGTTCTACTACTAACTTGATCATTTGCATCCATGATAGGAGACGTTGCATTTGGATTTGCAGCGACCCACTGGCTACTAGGAGCTGATGGGTTACTTGGCTGCCATGCTTCTCTTAAAGCACGAACAGTACGGTTCCCTTGGAACGTGTTAAAGTCAGCAAAGTAACGTACATAATTATACAAGTCATTTCCTTGAGATCCGTTACCAAATAAATTCAAGTTTAAGTTTTTATAAGATACGTTTAAGTTAATACCATATACAAAGTCTGGGTGAGGATTACCGATTTGTGTACGGTCATCATCATTAATTTGTCCATCATTATTTACATCAGCAAACTTGAATTTACCAGGAGCATTGTACGAACCATTTACTGGCCAAGCATCTGCTTCAGCTTGCGTTTGAAATATCCCTTCAACTTGGAATCCGTAGAACATAGAAATTGGAGATCCTACTTCGGTAATTGTTACCGCAGGTACACGAGAATTATATCCAAAAAGTGGAGTACCAAACTCGTCTAACTTAACGATCTCATTTACATATTGAGAAATGTTTCCTCCAATACTATAACCAAAGTCACCTTTTTGATCACTATAGTTAATTCCTATATCAAATCCATTATTTTTCATCTCAGCAATATTAACTGCTGGTGCACCACCATCCCCTGCGCCATAAGCAATAGGAACATTTAGTAGTAAATCGGTAGTTGTTTTATCCCAAATATCAAACTCTATACTCAATTTACGATCTAACAAGGTTGCGTCAAATCCAATGTTGTTTGAAGTTGTTGTTTCCCACTTTGCACTCGGGTTACCGTAAGATGATGCATTATAACCTGGTGTTGCAGTACCTGCACTTCCATCAATCGGGTAAGAAGAGTTAAATGAAGTAGATTGGTAGGAGGTGAAAGCGTTATAATCTCCAATTTCTTGGTTACCCGTTTGTCCCCATCCATATCTCAACTTTAAGTCATCAATAAAATTAAGACCACTCATAAAGTCTTCGTCAGAAATTCTCCATCCTAAACTAAAGGCAGGGAATACAGCGCTATTTGTTGCAGATCTAAATCGAGAAGATGCATCATTACGTACAATCACCTGTGCTAAGTACTTACTACCGTAACCATAGTTTAATTTCGCAAACTGTGACCATAAAGCATAATTTGTTTGTGCTCTTCCATAGTTACTTGATGTTCCTTGATTACCAGCATCTAGGTAACTAATAATTGGGGTAGTCTGAAATGGGAAACGCTGTCTTCCAGCTCCAAATTCTTCACCAAAAGCTTCAACCGCTTCCACTCCAACTAGAGCTTCTACATTATGAATATCATTGAATGTTTCGCTGTAGGAGAGCGTATTTGTGAAGTTCCATTGATAAGAGTTTTGAAATAAAGAAGTGGAACTGTTTACAAAGTTTCCTTCAATATATTCTGGTTGTGGACGTCCAATATAAAGACCTCTTCTACCTACTACATCAAAACCAAAAGTTGACTTTGCTGTAATTTTATCAGCGATTATAGCTTCTGCAAAAACACTACCGAAAGCTCTGAAGCGCTTACTTCTATTATCTTGATTTCTGGATAATCGTGCATATGGATTATTATTGTTTCCAAGGTTTGCTCCACGAGATCCTGAAAATCCTCCATATTCATTTCCTCCAGGCCCTGTAATGTCATAAACAGGAAGTAATGGATGGTGCTTGTATGATCCAGAAACGGCATTCTGTTCACCGTTATTTCCAAATCCACCTTTACGATTATCCATAGAAAGAGTAAAGTTCTCTCCAATTGTTAAACGCTTATTTAAGGTCTTAGTAGAAGAATTCAATCTAATGGATGCTCTCTCGTACCCAACAAAAACTACAGGAGAATCCTGAGAAAAATAGTTAGCAGTAAATGCATACTGAGAAAGCTCTGTTGCACCACTAGCTTGGATCTGGTGACTAGTTATGGGTGCATTCTTTTGTGTTAACTCTTGCCACCAATTCGTATCTGCTGATTTAGTAATCGCGTAAATGTTATCTGGTGTTAATGAGTATAACGACTCGTCTACAGATGATGCTCCACTAGGAAATACATAATTAGGAATACCTATTTGCGGATTCTCAGGTGTACCACTAAAAGAATACTGCCCGTGAGAAGGTGTTTTTCCAGCATAGTAATCAGCAAGGTATAAGTACTCTCCAAGCTCTGCCGCGTTCATTGCAGGAGATTTTAAATCACCTGGTACGCTTTGCCATCCATAATACGAATTATAAGAAATTTGTGGCGAACCAACTTTTCCTTTTTTAGTAGTTATGATGATAACACCATTTGCTGCACGTGCTCCATAAATAGAAGCTGCAGATGCATCCTTCAATATCTGTAAAGACTCTATATCATTTGGGTTAAGGTTTCCTTGAGACTGTGAAGGAACACCATCAATGATATACAGAGGGTTGTTATTTCCGAGTCCACCAAATCCTCGAATACGAACGGTTGCTTCTCCACCCGGAGTTGCATCGTTTATAATCGAGATACCGGAAGCACGTCCCTGAAGTTGTTGTGAAAAGGTAGTTGCAGGAACCGCTAATAGCTCATCCGCCTCTACCGTAGTTACAGCACCTGTAATATCACGTTTGGATTGTGTACCATAACCTGTAGTTACAATTACTTCTTCAAGTAAATTCCCTAGGGCTAGAGTTATTGTTATTTGATCACCATCTACAGTAGCTTCTTGAGTAGTATATCCAACAAAAGAAACAACAAGAACATCGCCTTGTGCTGCTTCTATGGAAAAATTACCATCAAAATCTGTAGTAGCAAAACTGTTTGTACCTTTTACCAAAATAGTTGCTCCTGGTAAAGGACCATCGTCGCTCGTTACTGTTCCAGTAACATTTTGAGCATAAACTCCTATTGATAGCACAAAAGCTGTCATAAATAGGAACTTTTTTAAGAACTCTTTTTTCATCGTTAGATAGTTAGTTTAAATAGTTAATAATTCAATTAACAATTTTAGTAATTGTTTTCCTAAGATCTTAACGTTTTGTTAAAAATGTGTAATATTGTGTTACTAAATCGATTTAGTAAATTGATTTGTTTAACAATAATAAAAAAAACAAATTTTAATATTTATGAAAATTACACTTAAAGAGATTGCGAAAAAATTAAACGTCTCTCCCACCACAGTTTCAAAAGCAATGCAAGACTATCCTGATATAAGTATTGACACTAAAAAAAGGGTAAAAGAGTATGCTGAAAAAATTGGCTATTCGCCCAATTTACAAGCAGCATATTTGAGAACACAAAAGACAAAATTAGTGGGTATAATTGTTCCTGAAATAAAAAACAAACTTTACACAGATCTGATAACAGGCACAATTAATGAAGCTGAAAAAAATGGATACTTATTGGTGGTACTAGAATCAAATGATTCTCAGGAAAATGAAAAAAAATTAGTTGCCCGATTATTGCAGCAACAAGTCGATGGGATTTTCGTCTCATTAGCCAGAAATACCACAAATTTTGATCATTTAAAAAAAATCGTAAAAGATAAAACTTCGTTAATTTTATTTAATAACATAGCAAAAGCTGTAACGTGTAATAAAATTGTGTTTGATGACAGACAGATGAGCTTTAGAGCAACAGAGCGATTAATCAAAAGTGGTTGTAGGAAAATTGTATTCTTTAGGGATAGTTTAATTTCTCAAAACTCAATTGATCAATTTATCGGGTATAGAAATGCATTAGATTATTACAAAATTAACTTTGACAATAAATTTATTCTTATATCCGAGAAAAAAAATGATAAAGAAACGTACAAACTGATTGAAAAATTCTTCGTTTCAAAAAATACGTTTGATGGTTTATTCACCCCCAATAACTTTATTAACTCTGGTGTTTCAAGATTTATTGAAGACAACAAAAAAAGAATCACTAATAAGGTTAAAATCATATGCTTTGATGAAATTAACTTTATGAAAAATACACATTCAGAAGTACATTTAATCCAGTTAAATGGAAATAAAATGGGAGCAAAAATCTTTAATACATTTTTACAAGAACAAACACTTTTAAAGAATAAAGTTCCATTAACTTTTAATACAGAAATTTTAGAATCAACATTTTTAGAAAAGTAAAGCAAAAAAAAAATCTACTGATTCTTTTTGATAGAATTGTAAGATCTATTCCTTCGTTTCGGGTAATAATTGATGATCAAAAAGCAGCATTTCTAGCCACTAAACATCTGATTAAAGAAGGATGTAAGAACATTGCACATTTTAGAGGAAATCTGATTCCTCAAATGTCCATAGACCGCTTTATTGGATATAAAAAAGCCTTAGAACTCTACAACCTGCCTATTCAAAAAGAATGGTGCCTTGTTTGTGAAGATGATAGTTTTAAAAATGGATATGAAAACGCAAAAAAACTTTTAAAAATTACTCCTGATGTTGATGGTCTATTTTCGATAACAGACAGAACTGCTATTGGCGCCATGAATTATTTCAAAAAAAATGGCTTGAAAGTTCCAGAAGACATTGCCGTTATTGGGTTTAGTAATTGGAAAGTTTCAGCACTCACCTCACCCTCTTTAAGCAGTGTGGAACAAAATGGCGTTAAAATGGGTAAAAAAGTGATCGAGTTATTTATCAAAACTCAAAAAGAAAACAAGGAAGAAAAAAAAGAATTTAAAACAATTAAAATACCAACAAAAATTTGCCTTAGAGAATCCTCTATGAGGACAAAAACTTAATATTACGCTGTAATCCTGCAAATTTTGCACGCTTTACTGCGCTTTTTTGAAATACTCTTTTAAAAGTCTCTTCCGTCAATTCACGCCAATCTCTGGAACTCAACTCCAACAACTCTTTTTTAGGGATAAAATCAATCTCTTGGTGTGGAGTAGCAAATCGATTCCAAGGACACACTGTTTGACAGATATCACATCCAAAAGCCCAACCTTCCATTTTACCTTTGAAAGTCTCAGGAATCGCTTCTTTTAGCTCAATAGTGGCGTATGAGATACATTTACTTCCATCGATCTGATAAGGAGCTGTGAGAGCTTCGGTAGGACAGGCATCAATACAGGCAGTGCAACTTCCACAATGATCCGCTACTGGAAGATCATATTCCAACTCAAGATCAATAATAAGTTCTGCAATAAAGAAAAAAGAACCCACTTGTTTAGAAATTAAATTTGTGTTTTTACCCACCCATCCTAAACCAGCACGACTTGCCCAAGCCTTGTCCATTACAGGGGCAGAATCCACAAATACGCGACCATCCACTTCTCCAATCTCTTCTTTTAAATAGATCATCAATTGAGTCAATTTATCTTTAATTACGTTATGGTAATCTTGTCCATAAGCATACGAAGCTATTTTAGGAGCCTTAGGATCGATTTGTTTTTCATCACTATAATAATTCAACAATAAGGACACTACGCTTTTTGCTCCAGGAACCAGAACCGTTGGATCAAGGCGCTTATCAAAATGGTTTTCCATATAAACCATATTGCCATGCCTTCCTTCCTGTAGCCACTGCTCTAATTTAGGTGCTTCTTTTTCTAAAAAACCTGCTTTTGTAATTCCACAAGATAGAAATCCTAAGTCTTTAGCTTTACTTTTTATAATTTCGGAATAGTGCGCTTTTCGATTGAGCATTAGTAGAGAAGCTATTAAAACAAACCGCCTTGGTTTCCTTTGATTCTACCCAAATGCTTGTAGGCTAATTCCGTTACTTCGCGACCCCGAGGTGTTCGAACTATAAAACCTTGTTGGATTAAAAAGGGTTCATACACTTCTTCAATGGTCTCTCCATTTTCAGAAACGGCAGTCGCTAAGGTTGTAATTCCAACGGGACCCCCTTTAAACTTATCTATTAGAGTAGTCAAAATTTTATTGTCCATTTCATCCAAACCATGAGTATCCACTTGCAATGCTTTTAAGGCATATTGGGTAATCTTCATGTCGATCGTTCCGTCTCCTTTAATCTGTGCAAAATCTCGAACACGTCGCAAGAGTGCATTTGAAATTCTAGGGGTGCCTCTACTCCTTCCAGCAATTTCTATAGCTGCTTCTTGAGCTATCGGGACATTAAGGATTTCTGAACTTCGTTCCACAATGGTGGAAAGTAATTCTGTAGAATAATATTCTAAACGATTACTAATCCCAAAACGAGCACGCATAGGTGCTGTCAAAAGACCAGAACGAGTGGTTGCTCCCACTAAGGTAAAAGGCTCTAAATTGATCTGAACCGTTCGTGCATTGGGACCTGACTCGATCATAATATCAATTTTATAATCTTCCATAGCAGAGTACAAATATTCCTCTACAATAGGACTAAGACGATGGATCTCATCAATAAATAAAATATCTCTAGGCTGAAGATTGGTCAACAACCCAGCTAAATCTCCTGGCTTATCCAAAACTGGTCCAGAAGTAAGTTTGATACCTACTTGTAATTCGTTTGCTAATATATGAGCTAGGGTGGTTTTTCCTAGTCCTGGAGGGCCATGAAACAAGGTGTGATCTAGCGCCTCATCTCTTTGCTTTGCTGCTTGAACAAAGACTTTTAAGTTTTCTAGAATTGCATCTTGCCCAGCAAAATCACCAAAACTTAATGGCCGTAAAGCACGGTCAATGTCTTGCTCTTCAGGAGTGAAATTTTCGTTAGTGGGATCAAGATTTTCATTCATTATTTCAAAGATACTTCATTCTTAGGAAAAATTGAGTGTTACTTGAACAGGTGTCGCTTTTGAAAAAAAATATCCAAAAAAAAAGCCTTATTAACTGAAGTGAATAAGGCTCTGTAATTTTTCAAAGGTTGTTAATGCTGTAACTCCTGTTCCCCTTCTTTTAGAGGTATATGCTGTGGAATGAAGTCTTCCTCAAAACCAGGTTTTGAATAATCATAAGCCCACCGGTGAACGTGAGGAATTTCTCCAGGCCAGTTTCCATGAATATGCTCAACTGGAGCAGTCCATTCTAAAGTGTTAGATTTCCATGGATTCAATTCTGTTTCTTTACCATAGAACATGCTATGAATAAAGTTGTATAAAAACACTAACTGGGCAGCTCCTGCCACTAAAGCAAATACTGTAATCAATACATTTATATCTGCTAAATCATCAAAATAGGGAAACGCTGTGTTTGTATAATATCTACGTGGAAGTCCTGCCATTCCAATAAAGTGCATTGGGAAAAATACGCCGTAAGCACAAATAGCGGTCACCCAAAAATGGAAGTAGCCTAAATTTTTATTCATCATCCGCCCGTACATTTTAGGGAACCAGTGATATACTCCTGCAAACAGACCGTATAAAGCAGAAATACCCATCACTAAGTGGAAGTGTGCCACAACAAAATAAGTATCATGTACATTAATGTCCAGGGTACTATCCCCAAGGATAATTCCTGTTAAACCTCCTGTAATGAAAGTAGAAACCAAACCAATAGAAAACAGCATCGCAGGATTCAATTGTAGATTACCTTTCCACAAGGTAGTGATGTAGTTAAATGCTTTCACTGCTGAAGGAATTGCAATCAGTAAGGTTGTAAAGGTAAATACGGAACCTAAGAAAGGATTCATTCCTGAAATAAACATGTGATGTCCCCATACGATGGTAGACAAAAATGCAATCGCCAAAATAGATGCAACCATCGCTCGGTATCCGAAAATAGGTTTACGTGCATTTGTCGCAATAATTTCAGAAGTAATTCCTAAAGCTGGAAGCAATACAATATAAACCTCAGGGTGCCCTAAGAACCAAAATAAATGCTCATATAATACTGGGGATCCCCCTTGATAATGCAAAACCTCTCCTTGTATAAATATATCTGAAAGGAAGAATGAAGTACCAAAACTTCTGTCCATAATCAAAAGTAAAGCTGCAGACAATAAAACTGGGAAGGAAACCACACCAATAATTGCTGTTACAAAAAATGCCCAAATGGTTAGAGGTAAACGAGTCATACTCATTCCCTTCGTTCTAAGATTGATTACCGTTACAATATAATTCAATGAACCCAATAAAGAAGAGGCAATAAAAATAGCCATAGAAACAAGCCATAACGTCATACCAGTTCCCGAACCAGGCTGGGCTTGAGGCAAGGCGCTAAGGGGTGGATAAATGGTCCATCCTGCAGCTGCAGGTCCAGCCTCAACAAAAAGAGAAATAACCATAATCACACTAGACAAAAAGAACATCCAATAGGAGATCATATTTAAAAGCCCTGATGCCATATCTCGTGCTCCAATTTGTAATGGAATAAGTAAGTTACTAAAAGTACCACTCAGACCAGCAGTCAAAACAAAGAACACCATGATAGTACCGTGAATAGTAACCAAAGCCAAATAAACATTAGGGTCCATAACCCCGTCAGGAGCCCATTTACCCAAAAGAACTTCAAAAATACCAAAAGGTTGTTCAGGCCAAGCCAATTGTAATCGGAATAAAAGGGACATTGCAATTCCAATAATTCCCATGAACAAACCTGTAATCAAATATTGCTTTGAGATCATTTTATGATCTTGGCTAAAAATATATTTTGTTACAAAGGTTTCTTTATGATGATGCCCGTGATCCTCTTCGTGTTCTTGCGCTGCTACTGTTGACATATCTGTAATTTTAAATTTAATCTATTGAATAACTTCTGCAAAGGTTTGTTGCTCAGTCATCCATTTTTCATAATCTTTTTCTGATTCTACTATAATTTTCATCTGCATGTTATAGTGTGATGCTCCACATATTTTATTACAAAGTAAAAGGTAATCAAACTCATAAGGATCCAATGCAGAATCACCACTCGCGATCAATTCTTGACTTTTCTGAGATCTAATCTTATTAATTTTCTTAACCTTGGCAATCATATCTGGATTTTGACGCATTTCTTCAGTAGTTGTTTTGGGAGTGAATGCAAATTCAGTAATCATACCCGGAACACAATTCATCTGTGCCCTAAAGTGAGGCATATAGGCAGAGTGAAGAACATCCTGAGAACGCATTTTAAATATCACTTCTCTACCAACTGGCAAATGCAATTCTTGAACGACTACATCATCAAATCCATTTGGATCAGTAGCATCAATACCAACCAGGTTTTTTCCGTCAAAATCTTGTAAAAAACGAACATTAGCATCACCTAAAACACCATCTTCACCAGCATAACGAGCTTTCCAATTAAATTGCTGTGCATACAACTCAACAACTAGTGCCTCGTCGTTTTCTTCAACGGTCATAATATCTGTCCAGGTATAAAGACCATACAAAATAAGTCCTGCTAAAGTAATCACAGGAATGATGGTCCAAATCATTTCTAGTTTATCATTATCAGCGTAGAATAATGCTTTCTTTCCTTTCTCACCACGGTATTTATAAGAAAAATAATGCAGTAAGGCCTGAGTTATTGTTTGTACAAAAAAGATAAGTGCAAAAGAAATCCACATTAATTGATCGTAATCACCTCCGTGTTCTGAGGCTGCTTCAGGTAATAAAACATCACTATACGCCCAAAATGAGTAGAGTGTTAAAACATAAATGAAGATTAAGAAAGCAAACATCAGCTTTCCATTCAAGTCGTTATCCTTGTCATTTGCCACTTGTGTATTTACTTTCTTTTCTTGAGAAAGCTCAAATATCTTTGTGATTTGCCATAGCGCAATAGCGATTAAAACAAGAACAGAAAATATCAATAAAACATTCATTTATCTTTTCGATTAAATTTTTTAATAATGAAAACGTTCACTTTCACCCATGTAAGGATCACCCTTAGCTAACAATGGTGCTTTTGTTAATTCTTTAAATACTACAAATATGAAGAGTCCAAGGAAGAATAAAAACCCTCCTATTTCAGCGGCTCCAATAAACCATTGATCACCAACAGCTGAAGGCATAATCATATTAAACACATCCATATAATGACCCAAAATGATTACAATTCCTGCCATTACAATAAAATAATTGATTCGTTTATAATCACTATTCATTAAGATCAAAAGTGGGAAAATGAAATTCATCACCACCATACCGAAAAAAGGTAGGTTATAGTCCTCAATACGTGTCATGAAATAGGTAACTTCCTCAGGAATATTAGAATACCAGATGAGCATGAATTGTGAAAACCATAAATAAGTCCAAAAAACACTAATCCCAAACATAAACTTACCTAAATCGTGAATATGAGAATCATTTACAAATTCTAAATATCCTTTTGATTTAAGATAAATGGTAACTAAGGCAATAGCTGTAATCCCTGACACAAACATGCTAGCAAATACATACCATCCAAACAATGTACTAAACCAATGAGGGTCAATGGACATAATCCAATCCCAGGACATGATCGATTCAGTTACGATATAGAAAACTAAAAAAGCAGCTGAAATTCTAAAATTCTTTTTATGATTTGATATGTCATTTGCTTCATCTTGAGCCAATGAAAATTTTCTTGAAAAATAACGATATAAAGACCATCCTGTTAAAAAGAAAACAGCACGAGACAAGAAAAAAGGAAGGTTTAAAAATCCTGTTTTTCCAGCAATTAATTTATCGTGTGCAACAACCTCTGGATCCATCCATATAAACAAGTGGTTGAAGTGCATTCCAGACAAGGCTAAAATTACAATTACTATGATACCTCCAGGAAGAAGATATCCTGTGATCCCTTCCATAACTCTATAAAGTACTGGCGACCAACCTGCTTGAGCCGCACGTTGAATTCCATAAAAAGCCAACACGCCTAGCGAAATCATAAAGAAGAAGAAAGCAGCTACATAAAGCGCAGCCCATGGTTTATTACTCAGCTGATGAAAAAGATGCTCGTCGTGACTTGTGTCGTGACCCTCTTCGTGTGAAGTGGTTCCATGCTCTTCTGAAGATGTCTCGTGGCTCTCTGAAATTGCATGCGAAGTTTCCTCCCCATGACTATCAGCTGGAGCAGCATCATGTGATTCTCCATGCCCATCTCCATGACTTGAAGCAACCATAGCTTTTGCTTCTTCAATAGTAGATGGAGCTGTTATAAAACCATATGCAAGACCTAGGAAACCAATCACCATAAAAGCGATTGCTAAATTTCTAAGTTTATTTGGAAAGGTATACATCATTCGATTTCCTTAATATTATTTAACAAGCTTACTTCTTAATTCCATTACATGCTGAGCAATTTCCCAACGCTCTTCTGCATTGACTTGACCCGCATGTGATCCCATAGCATTTTTACCATACATCAATACGTGGTAAATACTACCTGGGGTAATTTCTCTGTCTGCATAACTAGGAACTCCTAAAAACTTTTCTCTGGTCATCAGAATTCCTTGTCCATCACCTTTATTGCCGTGACAAACCGCACAATAAATACCGTACAGCTCTTTCCCATTCGCTTTATGAGCTTCAGAATTTTCAATAGAAGAATTTAAATTTGCTTTTGCATCTTCATATCCTTCGTTTGTGTCAGGGTAATCATAAGGTTCCCAACCTCTTGCAATAGATCCCTCTACAGGAACCTGTGCTTCAATACCATTCGCAAATGCATCTGAATCTGCGTAGGTTTCATAACCAATAGGCTCGTACATATTAGGAAAATATTGGTAATTCGGACGTGAATTGTCTGAACACGATTGGATTCCAAATACAAGAATCAGTAACGCGATAAGGCCTTTATAATTCATCTATTCTGGCTTTTCTATAATTGATACATCTATTGCACCTGACTTTTTCAAAAGGGCTGTAAGCGCTTTCTCATTGTCATGAAGTTCAATTTCTACTAAAAATTTATCATCCGTTGTTAACGGGTTAGGGTTTTCTGCCTTTTTGAAGGGCCATAATTTACTTCTCATATAAAAAGTAATCACCATTAAATGAGCTGCAAAAAACACAGTCAATTCAAACATAATAGGAACAAAAGCAGGCATGTTTTCCAAATAAGAAAAACTGGGCTTACCTCCAATATTTTGTGGCCAATCATCGATCATGATGAAATTCATCATAGCTACAGCAACACACAAGCCAATACACCCATAAATAAATGCCATAATAGCAATTCGGGTATCCTCAAGACCAAGTGCCTTGTCTAGACCGTGAACAGGAAAAGGAGTATATACCTCTTCTATATGATGTTTTTCTGAACGAATGGTTTTGACGGCGCTTAAAAGCACATCGTCGTCATCGTAAAGTGCGTGGACTACTTTATTACTCATGATTACCGTCTCTTAATTTTTTATACTTCTCTCCAGAAGATTTCAATATTGTTTTTACCTCTGCCTGAGCAATTACAGGGAAGGTTCTTGCGTATAACAAAAATAACACGAAGAAAAATCCAATCGTACCGATGAATATTCCAATATCCACAAAAGTGGGCGAGAACATAGTCCATGATGAGGGAAGATAATCTCTGTGAAGTGATGTTACAATAATTACAAAACGTTCAAACCACATTCCAATGTTTACAACAATAGATATTATGAAAGAGAACATAATACTGGTTCGTAGTTTTTTAAACCACATAAACTGTGGCGAAAATACATTACAAGTCATCATCGACCAGTAGGCCCACCAGTAGGGACCAGTTGCTCTATTTAAAAAGGCATATTGTTCGTATTCTACTCCAGAATACCAGGCTATGAATAGTTCGGTTATATAAGCCACACCCACAATAGAACCTGTAATCATGATTACAATATTCATCAATTCAATATGTTGAACGGTGATGTAGTTTTCTAAATTTGATACTTTTCGCATGATAATCAAAAGCGTATTTACCATGGCAAATCCAGAGAAAATAGCCCCTGCTACAAAGTAAGGAGGGAAAATGGTAGTATGCCATCCTGGAATTACTGAGGTTGCGAAATCAAAAGAGACAATGGTATGTACGGATAGTACTAAAGGGGTAGCCAAACCGGCTAACACCAAAGAAACTTCCTCAAAACGTTGCCAATCTTTCGCACGTCCTGTCCACCCAAAACTTAATAAGCTATATATTTTCTTTTGAAAAGGCATTACAGCACGGTCACGGATCATAGCGAAATCAGGTAACAATCCAGTCCACCAAAAAACTAACGAAACCGATAGATAAGTTGATATTGCGAAAACATCCCACAACAAAGGTGAATTAAAGTTTACCCATAAAGATCCAAATCCATTTGGAATAGGTAATACCCAATAAGCCAACCAGGGTCTACCCATGTGAATAATTGGGAACAGTCCTGCTTGGATCACAGAAAAGATAGTCATGGCCTCCGCAGAACGGTTGATGGCCATACGCCATTTTTGTCTAAATAAAAGAAGAACCGCAGAAATAAGTGTTCCTGCATGTCCAATTCCTACCCACCATACAAAGTTGGTAATATCCCAAGCCCAACCTACAGTCTTGTTCAATCCCCAAGTTCCAATCCCAGTTGAGATGGTGTAAATAATACAACCCACTCCCCAAAGAAAAGCAGTAAGTGCAATTCCAAAAACAATCCACCACTGCTTGTTTGCTGTTCCTTCAACAGGAGCTGCTACGTCCACAGTTACATCATGGTAAGACTTATCTCCCGTGACGAGTGGTTTTCTAATGGGTGCTTCGTAATGCGATGCCATACGGTCTATTTTTCTATACTAATTATACCTCGTCGGTATTTCTAACTTTAACATGATACATTACATTGGGTTTTGTACCCACGCTCTCTAACAAATGATACATACGATCATCCTCGTGTAATGCTGCTACTTTACTTTCTTTATCATTGATATCACCAAAAACCATTGCACCAGTAGTACATGCATTCGAACAAGCGGTTTGGAATGTACCATCTTTAATTTCTTCTCCTTTTAGTTTGGCGTCAAGAATCGTCTTTTGTGTCATTTGAATACACATAGAGCATTTTTCCATAACTCCACGTGAACGAACTACTACATCAGGATTCAATACCATTCGCCCTAAGTCATTATTCATGTGATAATCAAACTCATCATTTTTATTGTACAAGAACCAGTTGAAACGACGTACTTTATAAGGACAGTTATTTGCACAGTAACGGGTTCCAACACATCGGTTGTAAGCCATATGATTTTGACCTTGTCTTCCATGTGATGATGCCGCAACAGGACAAACAGTTTCACAAGGGGCATGGTTACAATGCTGACACATAACTGGTTGGAAAGCAATCTGCGGATTTGCAGAGGCTTGCTCCATTTCACCAAAAGTACTTAGAGAGTCCCCAATTCCAGAAATTGCATCTTTCGTTTGGTTATCTCCTTCAAAACTTGTTGCAGAAGAATAGTACCGATCAATACGCAACCAGTGCATATCGCGTGACTTACGTACCTCCGCTTTTCCAACAACAGGAACGTTATTTTCAGCATGACATGCAACAACACAAGCGCCACATCCCGTACATGAATTCAAATCAATTGACAAGTTGAAATGATGACCAATACTTCGATCAAACTCTTGCCACATATCAACTTCAGGTGAAGTGACATCAAATTCAATATGGTTTTTTGAAACCTGAGGGGTTGCATTCCAATACTTTTTGTCTTTTGTGTTAAATACCTCAAGAGTAGTTTCTTTTACAATGTCTCCACGTCCCATTAGGGTATTGTGTAACTGAACACATGCGAACTCATGTTCTCCACTTGCAACTTGAATTTGAACTGCTTGAGTTTTTTGAGAACCTTCATATAATCCAAAGGCATTTACTCCGGTTTGCATTTCGGGTTTTAGCCCCATACGTTCACCATATCCAAAAGATAAGCCAACGGTTCCCTTTGCTTGACCTGGCTGAACAATAACAGGAACTTTAATCGTTTTTGAACCTACAGTAACATTAGCATAACTTCCGTTCAATGCACCATTAGCAGTATTTGTGTTTACTAAACCTAATCTGTTGGCATCAGCCATAGAAATGGTTAAATAATTATCCCAACTCACGCGTGTGATAGGGTCTGGAAATTCTTGTAGCCAAGGATTATTTGCTTGTTGCCCGTCTCCCATACCTGTCTTGGTATATAAAACCAGACTCATTTCTGGGGAGGTTGCGCTACGAAGAGAGGCTGTATTCAATCCTGAAAAATCAGCTGTAATATTTTCTATAGATGAGTCAGTAGAGAAGTAACCATCATGTAAGGCTTTACTCCAAGAACTTGAACCTAAAATTGATTCGTTCCAGTGCGCCTTGATTACATCATAGTACTTTGTGTTCTGACCCGACAATTTCAACAAGACATCTTGAAATTGTTGTGTGTCAAATAAAGGTCGAATGGTGGGTTGTGCAAGTGCAAAATGTCCCGCTTTCATTTCATAATCTCCCCATGACTCAAGGTAATGTGGAGTCGCCGCAACAAATTGAGAAGCGGCAGCAGTTTCATCTTTTTTAGAAGCAAAAGCTAAAGAAAATTCTAATTTTTTTATTCCTTCTGCCAAAGCTTCACCATTTGCTGTCGTAAAAATTGGATTCACTCCAATGGTAATTAAACCTTTAACTGCACCACTTTGAATATCAGCAAAAGCTTTATGAGCTGCAACCGTATTTCCTTGACGAATTAGCTTAGGGCTTTCCGGCTGGAAAGCATTACTTTTTAGCAGTGTATTGATCGCTAAAACTATACTCTGAGCCGTTTCATCTTCAATTCCAGTTATAATTACTCCATCAGGACCAGCAGCCTTAAGCTCACTTACAGCTTTATCTGCAGCTTCTTTCAACGTAGCGGATAAAGTACCACTAGACGAAGAACCTATTAGACTATCATATATATAGGCTAAAATATTTTTTTGCTCTCCTGGTGAACAAGGAACTCGATGATCTGCATTTGCCCCTGATAAGGACATGTTTGATTCAAACTGAGCATGCCAAAGCATTTCCGCTTTGCCATGATGTTTATGTGGAACCTTTGAAGCAGCATAGCCTTTAGCATAGCCACCTCCTTGCCAGTCACCCAGAAAATCTGCGTCAATAGCAATCAAGGTTTTAGCTTTAGAAAAATCATAGTCCGCTAGACCTCTAATTCCGTAATGTTTTTCATAAGCATTGAGCGCATCATCTGATGAGATAGCATCATATATTACATGCTTTACATTTGGAAAAGCAGTAACAAAATCACCTATAATTTTGTGTGAAGTTGGACTTGCTAATGTTGGAGTTATTAAAACAACTTCTTTATTTGTAGCTGCTAACGCTTTCAACATAGCGCCTGTCTGTAAGTAGAAATTATCCCAACTTACTTCATCGCCATTTGCTTCAGGTCCTTGAAGACGCATCGTGTCATAAAGTGATAAAACAGAAGCATGAATACGTGCATTTGCGATACCTAATGTAGGAGCCTCTGAATTACTCTCTACTTTAATTGGTCTTCCTTCTCTTGTTTTAATTAAAATACTTCCAAAGTCAAAACCGTCTGCAATTGTTGTTGCATAATAATTTGCTATACCTGGCCTTATCTGTTCGGGCTGAACAACATAAGGAACGGACTTAATGACAGGTCCTTCACAGGCTGCAAGTGTAGCAGCTGCTGTACTAAACCCAACATATTTCAAAAAATCACGTCGTGAGGTACTACTTTCTTCTAGCGTTTTTTCATCGCTTAAAAAATCTTCTGGAAGTTTAGAAACAAACTCATTTTGTTCCAACTTTTTAACTGCTACATTCTCAGGGTCGAGTTGATCAATGTTTTTCCAGTATGTCTTATTTGATGCCATAAATCTTTCTTGATCGCCTTTTAATAGTGACATTTTCCACATTCTAAGCCACCCATCTGAGCAACTGTTAATTTTTCTACTCCGTATTTCTTCGAAAGAGACTCATGAATTTTAGCATAATATTCATTGCTTTCAACTTTCACATTTGTTTCTCTATGGCAATTAATACACCATCCCATAGTCAACGGTGAATATTGGTACATAATCTCCATTTCCTCAACAGGTCCATGGCATTTTTGACATGCAATTTCTCCAACTTCTACATGCTGCGCATGGTTGAAATAAACGAAATCGGGTAAGTTGTGAATGCGTACCCATTTTACTGGCTGTGTTTCTCCTGTATAAGCTTGATTGGTTTCATCCCAACCTACAGCGGCATATAACTTTTTAATTTCTTTGGTATAAAAGTCTTTTGTGTAACCATTTTCTAAATCTTCCTCACCATTGTATTCTGCGATGTTCCTGTGACAGTTCATACATACATTCAGAGAAGGTATCCCCGAATGTTTGGAAACACGCGCTGAGGAATGACAATACTTACATTCTATTTGATTTGCTCCAGCATGGATCTTGTGAGAGTAATGAATCGGTTGAACAGGCATATAACCTTGATCAACTCCAACTTGCATAAAAAATCCATATACGAAATAAGCACTACTCAAAAGAAGTAGAATAACGCTAATCATAACCAAAAATTGATTTTGAACAAATGCTAACCAGATAGGTGTTCTTTTAGGTTTAGCTGGAGGCGTTATGTCAACTCCACTGGCAGCTGCAATACGAATTAAGGTTTTTTGAACCAAAAACAACATCACAACAAGAACTAAAAAAACTAGTGATAAAGCTGCTAGAATAAGGGTGTTGCTTATTCCAGAGGAAGCTTGTACAGGTTGAGCAGACGCTCCTGCTGCTGCAACAGGCGCAGGTGGGGTGTAATCCGTGTACGCTATAATGTTATCAATGTCAGTAGTAGATAACTGAGGGAAGGAGGTCATCACAGAACCATTGTATTCTTCATAAATAGCAACAGCTTGTGCATCACCTGATTTAACCATAGCAGTACTATTTTTAATCCAGCTGTACAACCACTCTTTATCGTATTTTGCAGAAACCCCTTTTAATGCAGGCCCTACAGCACGCTTATTGATTTTGTGACAGGCGGCACAATTTGCATTAAATAGTTTTTTTCCCGCTTGAATTGCTGCATCATCTTGTGCAACAGTGTTAAAAGAGGTCAAAAGACTTAATAAAAACAATAAAGGGAAAACGAAGGATTTGTTACATCTATTGATGCTAATCCTAATTGCAGTAATTGTATTGTGCTCCAAAATTTTTTTCTAAAATCCACGAC
>JACLAB010007948.1_pt1 | contig 24155 bp, 26 predicted proteins | sample 8027921 | NCBI WGS metagenome assembly JACLAB01 (sample SAMN15725117, study PRJNA655200) | protist metagenome | isolation source: fluorescence activated cell sorting (FACS) single amplified genomes of... | place: USA: West Boothbay Harbor, Gulf of Maine | collected 2000-07-19
TCTGTACAAAAACATGAACCACCCGGTCGAAATGTTTGAAGACAACATGATGATGAACATGAATATGCTTCGTGCATGCCATGAAAATAAAATCACGAATTTTATCGGGTATTTATCGACATGCATATTTCCGGATGATGCCACATATCCAATTGATGAGTCTCAACTTCATGCTGGTGCTCCTCACGATTCGAATGCCGCATACGCGTATGCAAAACGCATGTTACAGGTTCAGTGTGACGCATACAACAGCATGCATGGGTACAATTACAGCTGTATCATACCAACAAATATATATGGTGATAACGACAATTATAATTTAGAGAATTCACATGTTATACCTGGATTGATACATCGATGTTATTTAGCTAAAAAGAGTGACGAACCGTTCGTGGTGAGAGGCACCGGGAAGGTGTTGAGACAGTTCATACATGCAGAGGACCTAGCACATGCGACAATACAATTGATACCTCATTTGAATAAAGATCCGGTGATTGTGGCTGGTGATCAAGCTGAAATTACCATCAAACAAGTTGCGACTATGATAGCTGAACAATTCGACTATGTCGATCAAATGATTTTTGATGATACATATAGTGATGGACAATACAAAAAAACAGCAAGTAACACAAAATTTAAAGAAATGCTTCCAGAGTTTAAGTTCACGGATATAGAACAAGGTATTGCAAACACCGTGGAATATTTTAAAGAGAATTATGACAATTGTAGGAAATAAGCTAGAACAATGATCGATTATTTGTACGGTAGTAAGAGCTTAGGTGTGAGTAATTACACACATGAGCTAAAACAACACATGTCCGGACTTGGTCTAGATATACAGATGTGTGGTGTGGGAGGGTCCCATGTGTTGGGTCAGCTGAATCAACAGCAATTGCGCGATCATTTGATTGGTTGCGTACCGGACGGAAAATCTAAAGTGCTACATATACAACATGACACGTTAATGTTCAGAGGTTCGTGTGATCAAACTGACGAGATAGATAATATGTGTTGGTTTCTAGATATGATGACACAAAAATATGATAAAGTGTATATAACCTTTCATAGTAGAATAGAGTTTGGTAAACCGAGATGGATCGAACAACCGATCAACAGATTGATGTACAATATATTGAACAAACAATGGTGCAATCAATTGCTCCCGGTATTGAACAAATGCGTGGTACTTGTGCATAGCATGAGCCATGTACATCTGCTAGAATCACAAGGATGTAACACAGTACAATTGTTCACGCATCCAACAGATCGATACAAAGCAATCGAAAAACCGGATGTTGAAAATGTTCGAGTGGTTGTACCAGGTCAGCTGGTGAGTCGTAAGCGTGTAGGTCAAGCGATTGAAGTGTGTACTAAAATACCTAACTGTACACTGACAATCGATTCATCAGATATGTCTGTGTATAAACAATGGGAGCATGCTGCCGCGGCTAAACAGGTGAAGTTGAATCCTGTCAAATGGAGCATTAACACATCCGAATATTTGAAACAATTGAGCCAACATGATGTGGCTCTAGTAATGTACACGGATGATATACCGCTGAGCGGTAGTGTTATTGATGCATTACGTTGCGGTATGATTGTTGGTACTACTGCGACACCGAGTTTTCAGTGGTTTGCCAAGGAATTCCGGTGTATCACTACACATAATAATTTACACACACTAGGGAGTATGATACATGAAATTTTGCAAGATACTGTTTCTCGGGAGAGATTAGCATGGCATGCGGATAACTATTTTTACACTAGTCATGAAAGTGCAGGTAAACTAGTAGATATATACCACGGAAAACGCGGCAATAATCAAAACAAAGCGTCTAGGAAACTGCTCGCTAGTGTTGTGACAGAATCATCACAGCAAACATCAAGCATGCCATCGCATATGATCAATTCTAGTGAATGTGAACAATTAAAACATGTTGATGGTATGTTACATGTAGAACATCAATACAGATATAACAAAAAAATCTTCTCTCGACCTTGGTCCGGGTTGATACATGGGCCATTTTTTGAAGCAAAAACCACTCTATCCAGACCGACGGTGGATGTGATGATTGGTGATAATGCTTTTGACAATTGTACAAAATTACAGGTAACAAATAGTAAACTTAAAGAGGTTATTGAACCTTTAATTTCTTGCCCGGTTGAATTGTTACGATTGACAAACTTTCCACCAGTTGGTGTGTTTGACATTAGAGCATTTCGATCACAAAAAAACCGGGTTGTATTACACGCGGGGTGGTGGTGCAAAAACTTTGAGAGTTTTAATCAATTGCGGTTAACCGATACATGGATCAAACAATTACATGTTGATATAAATGAACCTACACGTGAATTCCTAGACATGTATAATATTACCGGTAGTGTTTGTTCTTCCGTACCGGTAAATTGTCTATACTATATAGACCAAATTACAGATGATGTTGTTGATGAGCAGATGGTGTATTGTATATGTTCCAATACACCAGCGTTAATCAGACGTAACATGACTACTGAAGAATATTTAGGGGCTGATTACGCACTTATGTTTGATGACGTGTTGACAGCACACGAATTGCTCACAGATGATAATATCATACAAGCCTACAAACAATTAGAGAATATTTAATATTACTCACCGAATTCATAACCAAAATACTCTATATCCTTTGCATAACGCTTTGCGACTAGTACACGTGTTTCATCATCATAATATTTTATATATTCTGTCGATGAAACTGGTTTTTTAGAACTATTGCTACCAAAGAGCGTGTTTTTTATACCTATAACATCACACACATGATTCCAGTCATCTTGTAAATTTTCAAATCTACCTATAAAATCTAGTTCCTCATCTAAAGTGTTCAAATATACAGCATTCATTATCGCTGGTTTAGATGGTTGTTGTGATTTGTGTGCAGAAATGCTTCTTGCATCAATCTCTCTATCCGGATATTGTTGTATATATCCTCTCGGATCGAGTTTACCATTAACTATTTTAGCCTTATAAAATTTTTCACAACATTGCGCCAATGATACTGTCCTGCTCCATGGATTTCTAACAAATGAAAATTTAAAATAATCCTCCCAGTGTTCATGATACAAATTTTTTGTGGTACTTGCCAAAAGGTGTTGTGTTGTTACACCACCACCAATTGCACTATTTGACTTTTTACCACCTACCCAGTTTCTACCGAGTATTGTTCTCTCCATACTTGAACCAGCGCACCTAGGTATATGTACAAGTATACATTTGTGTTTATGACATATCATATATAGTATTTATCACATGCGATAACTCTAATCCTTTTACACTGCTCAATTCTACCAATCTATTAAAATTGTGGTTTATGATAGATTGTATATCGTGTTGAAATGACAACCATGTATCATCACTCATATTGACTAGTTTGGCAACCTCATCAGCAATAGCAGCCTGTCGTTCCTGCCAGTCTAATATGTTATCATAACTTTCATCAATAATTCCTTCAAACGTCCGGAATCCGTCGTCACGTAATAATTCTAATGTTTTGTAGTATCCACATATTATAAATGGATGTTTATTTAATATCGCTTTGACTGTCTTCTCACTATACCGGCACGCCTTGTTGTGCATTTGAGTTTCTGCAATTAATGAAAATCTTGTGAGCTTGTATAGTTCTGGGTAAAAGCTTAACCAAAAGCATTTACCTCTATTAGATACATCAAATGCTTTTGGTAATTGTTTGTTTAGCTCCACTGAAGCATATTTTTTAGATATTCTAGGATGGTATTTTATTGCGGACCATACTGCATCATCTAATAACCCTTTGCTGTGTAATATATTGATCATGCACATCTTCTGCATATCAGTTCTACCATTTTGATATAGCATAGTATACTGTTTATCAAGAGGTATTGTCAGATTATCACTATGATCTCTAGTGTAGTATCGTGTATACCAAAATTGATTGTAGTATATATACCGTTCGTCAGAACATATCTTATGATTTAATGTAATTACATACACCTTCATTCCAATATGCGCTTCCAACATATCAAAATATTGATTAAAAATCTCAACATTCCAACTCCCGGACCATTCATATGAAAGATCAATTATAATGCAATTTTTAACACCTGTATCACTAATAAACTTACGAAGCCTGGTGGATAATCCTTCAGTCACGTATCGATTACCGGAAACATCTCGCACATTAACATCATTAGCGTGGAATCGAAATATCATATCTCGTACATGTACAGGTAAATGTCTTCTCTCGGATAATAAGTTTATTACATCCTTTCGATCTGCAGGTGTTGTCATTAGCTATCTGAGCTTATGGCATCTTTAGCAAGTTTAACACGTAAGGCTATTTTATCTTCGGCGGGTAATTTTCTATGATCACGACCGTGACTCTTTTCATGTTGTGACAAATAACTATTTGAGACGTGTACTAGAGTGTGACGTTCCTTAATATCAGGTAGACCAGCACATATACTTTCTCGCGGAGGTATATTCTCAAAACAGTCTGTGATTACCGGGTCGATAGCATGCATTCTATGTAATAGAGCCATCTCATGTAAATTTGAATACGGGCTTGATTCATGATCTTGTCTCAATTCATTTTTATATTTGACAATAACATTAGCCATCCATTTACAGTATGATAAAAACTGTTGTTTAGTACCAGAAACAATACAAGGACACCTATTAGATAAAAACGCCAATTTTTTGCTACTTAGCTCATGATGCGTATATCTTATATTGTATATATCATAATCCATAACAAGTGAGATTTCGTTATCATCAAGTTTGTGAGCGTATGCTAGAAATCGAACATAATTATGTAAAACATAATAATTCCACGGGTTTCCATCGTGCACTATCTCGCGTTGCATTACATATCTATAACCAGTAAACAGAGATTCTATAAAATCGCTATAGTACGGATTCTCTTTTGCATCATTTAAGGATAATACAATAGGTTCAAAACCTTTGTCACTCCAGTTCTGTTGCCACAATTTCAGCAAATCTTTATCATCACTCCATCCATCAATTGACTCGAAAAAAGTGTATACCTTTTTATTGTTTTTCACAATCTTATTCCCCAAATTTATAGCCGAAGTATTCTATGTCTTTGGCGTATTTTTTTGCAATAATCTCGCGAGTTTCATCATCGTAGTATTCGGTGTAGTGCTTGTGTTTACTTTTGTTTATGTGTGTGAGCTCATGGTTGACATTTAAATTGGTACACACACTATCAAAACCTTTGTGTAGATCTTCAAATTTATGTATATCAACATCAGCTGGTTTGTACTCTATAAATTTATATTGAGGTCTGCAATGTATTGAGTTAATTGTCGTTACATGACGCAACACAAAATCTGTAAATGTCATATTTTGTAAATCGTATTTTTCTGAAATTTTTTGATCATGTTTATTCATTCCACCTGATTTTAGAAAAAAGAATGCGCTGCATAATCTGTCCCATGGATTTCTAACAAACGCAAACTGATAGTATTTTTGTATATCAAGTATTTTTGAATATTGGCGTTGCGTGGCATGACCAGTAGCGTATCTATTATCGTCTCTATATAATTTTAAAATTTCTAACATAGAAAAGCCTGCAGTCTTTGGTATATGTATAAAAATGAATTTTTTGTGATGACTAATCATTATAAATTAATATAGTCTGGTTTGTAATTAAAAGTATCAATAATATATTTGTTGTCTTCTGCTACCAATTGTATTAAAACATCATTCCAAAGCTGTTTTATCTTGTCATGATAACTTATCATATTTTTTTGGTAACGATTACCTGTGGATGGTTGTATCTTTAAATCGAGAACCTCGGCAAGTTTCTGGAGATCTGTATCTATAGTTTCTAGCTTTCCATAAAAATCTATATTACGTTTTTTACCATGTATATACTCGTCAATAACATGTTGCTTTTTTCTAACATATTTCGCGAATTCTTCCGCGTTAATATATTGTTCAATAATTCTGTTTTTTGAATCACGGTTACGTTGTACTTGTTGATTTATCAACATATTATACCATGATTCAATCCGGTGCCACGGATTTCGCACAAATGTAAAAAAATAAAAATCGTTATGGTCTAGACCAGACTCATACAAGAACGTAATTGCGTCGTCAATTTTAGCATGTCTATGTTTAATAGGGTCATGTTTTATATCCGGTAACAATTTTGACATCTTTTCTGATATTCCATTCACTGAATAATCGGACACAGTTTTGAAAATACTCTCCCGATAACCAGTACCGGTTTTTGGTGGATTTAAACACACAAACTTTTTGTCTAGAGATATAATCATACATGCATATTTAATATCTCTTTTACAAGAGATATTCTCTTCAATTCATTATTGTCATGTATTTCGCCTATTTCGGTCACTTGGTTTGTGTCTCTATGCGAGAAGTGAATTGTGTTTACTGCATCTAGATTGTTGAGATGTTTGTTACAAACTCCAACCGGTGAGTTCTCGTCTCTATATAATAAGAATGGAAGATCGTTGTTTTTTGTTAGTATTGACGTCAGTGGATTTGCATACACTAAAAAATCCTGATCAGTGTATGTTTTTCTACCGGTAGCAACAACTTCGCCTCGGCATCCTTCGATAATCTTATCCTTCATGCTGAACAACCAATTGATATAGTTGTTCCAACCGTTCGAACCACCGGATGCGAAGCATGTACATCTAGCATCTCTCCAATGTACATAATCTTCGACTTCACTCGGTATATCAAAATTAACATTAAAAACATCATAATCAGAAACAAAGCTTGGTTCGTCGATTACAGTGAATGCCGCAATTTCTCTTTGCGTCGCGAGCCAGTACGTGCCTTCTATATTGACGTCCGGATCGATTGTATTATGTATCTCATGCACGAAATTCATGTACTCATCGTGTATCGGAGCTGACAATGCATCATCGATTCCAAGCACCACCGGATCGAAACCTTTTCGCGACCAATTGAGTTTCCAGAGCTCAATCAATGATTCTTGTTCCGTCATGTCAACGGGTTCATAGTAAGTGTATATTTTCATTAAAATGTGTAATCGAATCGCTGTATACAATCTTGCTCCATCTCTACAACCATTTCCCGGGTTTTATTATTATAGTATTGCCGGTAATGCATGTGTTCAGTTTTATTGTGTATACCCAATGGGTGATGTTGAATATTAAGATGCTCGCATATGTTTTGTAGGTCCCGGTCTATTGTTTCAACTCTCCCTACATAATCAATCATGTTATCACCGTCCATGTAATAACTACTCAATGGATATTGGTACCAGTTATTATCACAATTGATTGTATGATGCATTTGAGTGTATAATCTACTCATATAGTCTTCAAAGCTCAATTCTTTGAGTGGTACACACCCTCCATGCTCCGTGATCATTTTATTTGTTTGTATTAAATCACCGTGACGTGATTGCATGAAACTATACCATGACACGTAACGATCCCAAGGATTCCTCACGAAACAAAATTTATAAAAATCATCCCATGCATGATTAGTCGTTTCAAAATGCATTTTTAACCGCTCTAATGTCACATGTTGATAGTATGGGCTAGCCTCGATTTTTCCGTCAATGCTACCAACTGCCGTGTGTACAACATCGACATGATCTCTTATAGCATCAAATATACTGTTACCAGCTGTCTTTTGCGGTGACAACATGATAAATTTGTTTTTGTAGCTGATACGCATACACATTTATTTACTAGAACATTTGAAATACTCAAGTAAATAACCATAATGATTGACGCAATATTTATACAGAGTTGGCATGGAGAATTGATCAATAAATCATTGAGACGTTTGTTGCATCAAGTACATGATAATATCGATAATGCGGTACCGGTCTGGGTATTTGTTGATAAGACATCTCTTGATATACCGGATGCTTTGAAAGAGATGAAACAATTGCAACAACAAGGCTTGACCCGGTTTGAATTTGTTGATGATACCGAATATAAAAACCCGCAAACAACAGTGTTCTACCATCTGTTACACGCTAAGACCTCACTGTATCCCAGAGTGTTGTTGTTGGAGGCAGATTGCCGGTTGGGTGACAAATTTGACGTTCCAATAAATCAAGACATCGCAAATTTTGACACCGAATGGTGGATATACGGCTCAACATATTATGGTATCGGTGGAGGCGAAATCGAGGATGATGCTAACCACATACGTAGAAATCACATGAACGGAGTTGCAGTGTACAACAGGACACCTGGTTACATGAGATACACACGATTGTTGTTTGAGACAGAACGAGGAAGAGATCGTGAGGAAGCGTTTGATTGGTTGTTCGTTATCCGTTATTTCGAAAGCACACACAAGAATCGTGAATTGTTGTATGACAGCCCGTACATTATAAATTTATCGCCGGTCTGGGACTGTGAATTAAATGCCAGTACACGAAAGCCTCTAGCCACTATTGTGCATCAGAAATCAGTTTAATTCGACTGCTGTTTTTCTAGTTCGTATTTCTTGTCCCAGTCGATGTTACCTTGTTCGTCGATGTATGGTGCATCAGGTAAATCAGGCTCATCATCGAGCACATAAGACACGACACCAGCTGTGATTATGAGTGTCAGCATGATCCAAAACACAATCCATGTCAGGCGTGGTGTTAACCATGGCATTCTGATAGGCTTTGGAGTTGGTTCCGGTTTTTCAGGTGTGGGTGTTGGTCTGTCTGGTGTGGGTGTTGGTTTGGGTGCTGGTGGTGTATCAGTGTCCAGTAACTCTTCAACATCTACAATCCCGTATCCCCAGCTCTCGTCTTTACCAATCAATCCTTTGTCATCTGCTTTGCTTATGAGCAGATTTTTCAACTGTTTTACACTCAATGGTTTATTTTGCTCTTTCCGGAAGCTCATCAACAAAGCAACAACACCAGCCATGAAAGGCGTCGCCATGGATGTACCACTCAAGCGCGCGTAACTGTTGTTCAAATATGTGCTGTATACATCAACTCCGGGTTTGGCGAAATCTACTTGTGGTCCCTTGGAACTAAATTTTGCTACTTTACCGGTCTTGTCATATGCTGCAACAGCTATTGTGTTGTCAAAAGCTCCTGGGTAAGCAACCCCTCCGGATCCATCATTACCAGCAGCACATATCACAGGTATACCTGCAGCAACAAGTTTGTCAATCACAGCTTTCATTTGCGCTGATGGTTTTTTGCCACCTAAACTCATGCTCACGATATCCACACGTTTGGTACCATCATGCCGGGTCGTCAAACAATACTCTAAAGCTTTTATCAAACCTCCATATGTACCACTACCCTTGTCACTGAGTCCTTTGATGCACAGACATTTAGCTTTAGGAGCGACACCTACCATGCCGAAGCCGTTATTCTCAGCAGATATGATACCCACGCAATGCGTTTGATGACCATTGTTATCATATTGATTCTCACCAGATATACAATTGATACCTTCTAATACATTTTCATCAAGATCTGTGTGTTGTGGTACACCAGTGTCGATCACACCGATTGTTATTCCTTCACCTTTTGTTTTTTTCCACAAGTTGGGTATGTTCAATTGCGTCCATCCCCATCCTTGTTTTTGACTCAATGTTTGCACGACATCCTGAACTTCGACCGGAGGCAAAGAGGTCTTGGTTCGTCGATGTAAGTATTGTTTAATTTTGTTTATCATAAAAGTTATTCTAAAGGATACTCAAACAAACGCTCATATGAACTAGGATTGTTAGGTATGTAATTTACCTTGTCATTGGTACCTTTCGCTCCAGCGACAAAAGTGTTGTATCTCATCCCTAAATCTACCCAGCCCAGCTTTCTCATTTTGATGGTCCATTGTTCCATCTTTTCATTCTCTCCAGGATTTCCAAGAGCCAGATCATACGGGTGATCCCCAACCATGTCTTGAGCCCATTCTTGCATATTCGCGATCGCTACATTCTCAAACTCGATGAATCGTTTTTCTGGCATTTCATTCAAACATATTCTTAGCAGACCTGCATGCATCATTCCTTCGTTACTTTCAACGAACGCTCTTGGTCCTAGTTCTTGTAATGCATCAAGTGTGACTTGATGTAAACCTGTCCAGTTACCACTAGTCCAATTTTTTGAATAGTTTATGAAATCAAACACTCTTTCTTGTTGACGAAACATTCCTAGTGATTGATTCAATTGTTCCCACTCCCCGGCATCGTTTCCTAAGATACGATCTCCTCCTCTCAATGCTAAATCAGTACGGTCATTTATAGTGTCCTCTACCAATCTCCGGAACATTCGGTTGTGTTCTTCAGCACCCGGGAATCTCTCATCCGGGTCGTTCATCCTGCTAGATAAAAAGAAACTTGTGGCCACAGGTGACAAACCATTTTTCTCAATAGTTTCTAGAAACACTCGATCAGGCATGCCAGTATTTTTACGAAATTCATGATAATCACTCATCTCTGAGTCAGAAATTTCATGCATGATGATGTGAATTATATCTTCTTGTGCTTGCATGAGGGAGTTGTATGAATCTGTTTCATCAGCCATCTTGCTCAAGTTAGCGCAAGCCATCTGCAACGTCTCTATGACATTATACTCTTTCAACCAACCGGTGGTGTCAATTTGGTAAGGATCTAACGCGAGGTCTTTGAACTCTTCATCATCTAAAGGCTCATCCCACTCATCAAAATACTCTCGACGACCGTTAGAATGCTCCGCGATTGCGAACTTTCTCACAGCACTTCCGTCTATGCTTCTACCGGGCTTTGCTATTATATAAAACAACTTGACACCTTGCTTGATATAACTATCAAAATGATTGACACCTTTGGTTGCCGCGGTGCACCATTTGGTACCGGACCCTAACCGGCAACTAGCTCCTTCGCTCTTCGGTTGATACACTGTCACATGATCATTCTGATACACAACCGAATAATCTTGGTCTTGCTTCTTCCGAGTCTCCTTGGCGTGTTTCACTCTTTTCAAGTTGGTGAGCATGGCCTCTAGATTTTGAATAGCTTCTGGGTGTTCCCAATCCATCTTTTTGCTCACTCGAGCCCAAGAAAAAATATCTGCTGGATTCACATTTGGTACATTTCTAGGGAATCCATAGTCTTCATTTTTATCAATGTATGGACTGTACATGTTCCACAACTTGATCAGTTCGGAGGCTCGATCCTTAGATTGATCTGGAGGTAGATCACTCAACCCGTATGCATTTATAATTTCTGATCTGATACGGTTGGAATCAGTGACCTCTGACAGCAGCTGCCGGAAAAATTGTTTGAAGGTGACCATCTATATATCACCGTACACCGTCACCGGATTCGAACTCAGGTGCATTATCACCTGTCTCTCCAGCACCGGGGACTTCCTCAATATCATGCTGCAGTGCATTGATAGCAGATTGTAATGCCTCGATAGTTGTGTCCAAAGCACCGGCGTCTGCACATAAATGTACATCATCATCTTCAATCAATTCCAAAGCTTGTAACAAGAAACCTCTTGCTAAATTAACACCAGGTGCCCCCGGTCCACGGAATTTATTTGAAAATGTATCCATTCCATTATCTGGCTCATCTTCTATATCTGCTAGTGGATTCATGTATGACTCCCACAATAGTTTGTTGTCTGTGTCTTTCATTGTGTTTAAAAATTGCCGTTTGGACTGTCGCGTAGGAATGTGTCATGTAGCATTTCTAATGCGGAGAAAAGAGTTCGATTCAACTCATACTCGTCTTGTTCATCCATCGGAGCACTTCGTGTCATGGAGGTGAGAGCTTCAATCTTATCTGATAAGCTCAACCCGGCCAGTTCTTCAACACTCATCTCCTCATACCCCTCGTTTGAATATGCATTTTGATCTTGGCCAATCTCCCCGGGCATTTTGTCAATCACGTCCGGGTCTGGATGTTGTGCACCGGAAGCAGCCGGTATTGTGTCTGGAGCACCTACACGAGGATTTGACTCTTGTATACTCTCCCATATTAATTTGTTGTCTTTAGTATTCATAAAAATTGTTTCTATTTAGTGGCTTCAAGTTTGTCACCAGCTTTCTTGGCAGCTTTGTATGCTTTGCTGCCTTTCTTGGCACTCTTGCCTCCGCGTTTTTTCTTGGCGTTGATGTTGGCCCACAAGCCTTCAGTGTAGAATTGCTTAAACGTTTTCATTGTCCATGTAATGTGATGTATCTTCTGGTTCTGTTTGCAACTCATCAACATGTATCATCTGCACTACAGGAACGGCCATTTTGTCCTCGTCTGCTGCTGCTAGCTGCTCGAAACCACCAATTATCTCGATCGGTTCACGACCATCATGTGATATCTGCAACGGTACATTCATGTCCGGGTCTCCAGACATGTTGAATTTGGAACTGTTGATCGCACGTCCTTTCTTGAGTGCATCATAAAAACCAGGTACATTCAACAAATGTTTAACTGGTACTTGTTCTTGTTTTTGTGAAGCTCCCATCAGAAAGTTGAAACCAGCTGTGATCCAATCCTCTATATCATCTTGATCTTCATCCCCGGTGACTTGATCTTCATCCCCGGTGACTTGATCCATGTCTTGTTGATATCTATCACTATCATACGCACCCATGGTGTCCATCGGATTGTCCGCTTCACCTTCCAACCAGCGATCCACATCCATTTCATCCGGAGTTTCAATATCATCATCCGGATACAATTCTTGTAATTCGGCCATAGAATCCATAGAGATTTCTTCTGATCCACCACCATTAGCCAGCACGTGACTCTTCATGTATGATCTGGCCACTGTGTCTCTCATCCAATCCGGTACTTCAGCACCAATATCACCAGCCTGATCGATGTAATACTTGGCCTTATCTGCTGCATTCTTGTGTGACAATGCATCATAATGACCTGGTTCCAAGCCATCCACCGTGGCGATCTCGTCTTTCCAATCTTCAGGCTGTCCCTCGTATCCAGACAGCTCATTTTCTTGATCTCTCTCGATCTGATCCTCGAACCAATCCGGTCCGGATCCTTCTCCAGATCCGATCGTGTCGAACACTTGTTTCTCAAAATCATATGCACCACCGGCTTCAACTTCAGGTTCATTACCATCAATTCTCATCCGCGTCTTGTCATAGGTGTCTGTACCTGGCTTGACATATATCTCCATCGCATCTGTCGCGCTGTCATTGTAATCGATCATGACACTTCCATCCTTGCTCACCCCTGGTGTGTACTTGTCACCATAAAATCCGGATTTACCTTTGATGATCTCAGCCATATCAACAGGTGATACGTCTTTGTATTCGTCGATCATGAACTCATTGCTCACCGTCAATTTGATCCACGGCAACCCGGCTTGTTTGGCGATCGTGTTAGCTATAGCTACTGGGTTGCTAACGGCTGCAGCCGCGGAAGTACCGAACAAGGTTTTCAAGAACGCTCTTCTGTTCTCTTCAATTAGCTGTTGCTGCTCGTAGTACTGTTTGAATGGTATCATCAGTCTAATTTATCTCCATAACCACCGGGCCCTTTACCAGTCATCAGATATGCCATGGTGTTTGACCAGTCCGGCGAGCTCATCTCCATATAACGCATAACATCTTCCCACATTTCCATTCCTTGTTCAGATCGAAAATAATCAACAAGATCCACCAACTCTTGCTGTGTAGGTATCTTTTGTTCAACAGGCTTGAGATGCTCTGCATTCGATGGGCGGAAGCGATCTTGTTGTGATGACTCCCATATCAATTTGTTGTCTTTGTTGTTCATATTTTTTATTCAGGTGGTCGCTCTGGTTCCGCAGCCATGTCGTATAATAGCTGATACAAATCTTCACTGGCGCGTTCAAATGTTTCTTGATCTGCTGCGGATCCATTCACTTCAATATGGCTATATTTTTGAACATTAACAACGGACCTTTTCCAAAGAGTTTGCAATGGAGAGGGTGTCATCATCTGCATATATGTTTTGTACTGATCGTAAGTCGTTTCTTCCACTGCTTCTCCGAGATCCTCCATCTTGTCTCGATCGTTGTTACATATCAGTTTTATAAGATCTTCGATCGGCATTTTGTTCCATTTATTCCACTCATCCGGGTGTGATTCATTTACTGCTTTTTGTGCACTCGCGTAATTTTCAAATATCAATTTGTTGTCTTTGTCTTTCATAAATTATAATGATTTTGGCTTGTGTGGTTGCAAGTACATGTACTCTTCACCCATCCACACATTGGCTCCGCCAACGTTAGGACCATCCATGCGTTCCAGATCTTCTCGGATATCATCATCCATCAACAACATCTGGCTGTTTCCATTATATAAATCCACGCGGTATATTGTGTCACTCCACATATTCTCGTTGATCAATTGTTTATTCGTATAATTGTTCCAAATGTGTTGCATGTCCTCATTTTTCTTCATACTATTATTTATCATGTATAATCTATGTTGCATTAGTTTAACGTTAAAAAAACAAGGTTTAAATCACCGAGCGTTCAGATACACCCAGTTTGAGAAGCATTCTCGGCCGGATGCACTTGAAATATTAGGTGCGCGCGCGCTTGAAAATCTTCAAACAACACTTGACACAATGAAATTTTCACATGACAATGGTTGGGGGTATCGGATCAGCAGCACTTTGTTTCCGTTGTTCAATTTGGACCGGGCCAAAGTTGGGTTGGATGATTTACCCAATGCCACGTTGATACTTGATAAATTTCATGAGATTCATGATTTCGTGTCTAGTCAATCACCAAAAGATTTCCGGATTTGCTTTCACCCAGACCACTTCAACGTGTTGTGTAGTGCCAATGAAGAAGTTGTGCGACGGACCATCAACGAGCTTGATCATCACGCTTGGTTGATGGACAATTTCGCCGGAGTAGAGAGCAGAAGCTACTGGTATCCATTGAATATACACATGAGCCGAAGCTCCGGAGATCCTGAGGTGATTGCATCAGAGTTCATCAAAAATTTTCAGAAGCTACCGGAACGAGTTCAATCGCGACTGGTGCTTGAAAATGAAGATAAAGGTGTGTGGACACCAGACATGTTGTTCGAATTGGTTCATCTCGAGACCGGGATTCCAATAACATATGACAACTTGCATCACAGATGCAACCCGGGTTTGTGGGATGCGAAAGAAGCGTTCAGATTGTGTGCATCAACATGGAAAACTCATGGTGTTAATCCGTTGTTCCATTATAGTGAAGGTGGAGCAAACAACAATCCTAGAGCGCATATCGATTTCGGTACACGATCACCAGCTGATTGGAGAGAGGCTCATGATAGTGATTACACCAAAGACATGCAGATCGATTGGGATATAGAGCTCAAACAAAAAGATTACGCCATTCAACATCTCGAGAGTCTAGAAGACAAGAAACATACTGTCATGAGTTGATATTTGTTTAACAATTCATATCTAATGATATGAATCTATACAAAATTCCGGATCATTGCAACACACCCGTCACGGTGAATGCGATTGTTGAGATACCCAAAGGCACAAGTGCGAAGTACGAATATGACCCGGAGATTGAGGTGTTTAAGTTGGACAGGTGTTTGATGAGCGCCATGGTGTACCCGGCAAGTTATGGATTTGTTCCTAGCACTTTAGCTGCAGATGATGATGCACTGGACATCATAGTGTACAACGCCACGCCAATTGATCGTGGCACATTGGTCGAGTGTAATGTGATTGGATGTCTCGACATGGATGACAACGGGGAGAAAGATTATAAATTGTTGGGTTGCCCGGTGAGCCATGTGCGACAATACGAGAGCATAGACGATGTAGACCCACTGTTTCTAGATGTTGCTGAAAACTTCTTCAGACACTACAAAGAAATAGAGGAGAAGAAAGTGACAACCAATGGATGGCTTCGCCGGGAACCCACCTACAAGATCATACTCGAATCAATCAAAAATCATCATCTAAAGCACCTGCGTTCTGATACTCAGTAACTTTACTCTCGAAAAAGTTTTTCTGTTTGTCCAGGTCGATAGTTTCACTCAGCCATGGAAACGGGTTCTCTGACGATTCATATTGTTCCACCATGCCGAGACTTGCGAGTCTTCTGTTGGCGATGTTTTGCATGTAATTGACAAACATATCAGCGTTCAGTCCAAGAATGCCTTTGGGTAAAACCTCTTTCGCATAGGATATTTCTAACTCCACAGCTTGCTTCAAATATCCAACAAGCTCTTCATCTAGACTCTCGTCCCACACATCTGGATTTTGTTCACGGATTTTGTTCAATACACTGACACCAAATTTGATGTGTATAGATTCATCTCTCAAAGTGTATTGTATCTGTTCAGCAATACCAGGTATTTTGTCACTCATGGCAAGTAGCATGGCGAATCCGCTGTAGAAGAAAGTACCTTCACACACGACCCAGTAAATGAATGCTGATTTTATGACCTCGCGGATTCCTTCCGGTGTTGATGTGTCAATATTTTTATCATTCAAATTGTTTGTCACGTTCATCAAAAAATCATCCTTGGCCTTGATACTAGGAATGGTTTGATATGCTTTGTATACCTCGTCGATCTCCAGGTCTAAACTGTCACATATATAAACTATTGTGTCGTTGTGTAAACACTCTTCATACATTTGTCTCGCCATGTATTGCCTACATTCTGGATCAGTGATATACTTGAACAGCGTGAACAAATTGTTACCTACCAGACTCTCACTCCCGGCGAAGAAACCTAAACATCTTTTGATAATCAATCGTTCGTCTTCACTTAACACATCTTCACTTTTCCAGTTTTGCGTGTCTTTGGTCATAGGAACCTCTTCCGGGTTCCAATTGTTGTTTTTACCGGCACGGTATAAATCCCATGCCCAGACGTTTACATGTGGAAGAATCTGATTTACACCTGCTGATTCTACCCCTAAAATTTGTCCTGTTTTGCTACTCATATGCTGTTATACTTATTATAACTATGACCCGGAAAAGTTCAATATTTTTTATTCTTTTTTTTTAGTTGTAATTTAATAAGTAATAAAGATATGACAAAGAAAGTTTACAAAGCATTGAACAAGATTGTGAAAACGAAGCTCAAGACTAGCTCTGGGTGTTCTTAATTATTGAACGACAATGACGAAGTTTGTATTTAAAGCATTGAACAAGATTGTGAAAACAAGTATCAAATCATCTCCCGGTTGCGCATAATTTAAGTTTTTAAATAGTGTTATGAGTTATATGTACGGGACCGTACTGCTTACACATGCCTAAATACCCAGGTATAAATGGTTTATATATGTAAATACATCACAAACTTCAGAACAGATTTGATTAAATAATATTGATATGCCCTCAGATGAACATCATGTATATGTAGTTACAAGAGATGGTCGACGTGTGTCACACACTGATCACTTGACCAAGGAATCAGCTATTGAAGAGAGCAAATACTGGACTCGGATGATACACAGAGTATTGAGCAATGGACATAAAGCGGATCCAAAATCTGTGATCCGGGTTGTTTATACTGACAAGCCTAGAAAAATTAAATAATCACTGACAACTCTCGCAATCCGGGTCCGATATTGAACACGCTTTTGGTGCGGCTTGTGTTGTTGATTTTTCAATCTTGCTAGCCGCTTTGTTTCTTAGATAATATGTTGTCTTCAAACCAATTTGCCATGCATGTGTATATAGATCGTTCATGTATTTCAAAGATGTTTCACTGTTGTATAAATTCAAACTTTGACCCATGTCAATCCATTTCTGTCGCGCGGATGCTGCATCAATCATTTTGAATTGATCTTGTTGAAACGCGTTTTTGAATTGTCTCTTGATACTATCCGGAATACCTGGAATCACTTCTAGGTCACCATCATGTTGCTTGACAAGATCCAACATGTTATGATTCCACAAATTCAACTTTTTCATCTCATCAACAAAATATTCGTTGACCATGGTGAATTCTCCACTGAGGGTGCTATACACAAACAACACACTATATCTAGGTTCGATACTGGGGCTACAACCTACAATTGAAGAAATCGTAGCTGTTGGAGCAATAGCCATTGTGTTACTGTTTCTCATTCCATGACGTTTCACATGCTCTCTAACATGATTCCAATCTTTACCGTTATCACTATATGTTTCTTTAGTTGTATAACCGCTAGCTGATCTTGATTTCATCAACTTGCCATACGTGTCTATAGGAAACACACCCTGTGACCACAAGCTACCGTCATAAGAGTTATATTTACCACGCTCTTTGGCCAATTTGCTGCTTTGCAGTATAGCATGATATGATATGCATTCGTACAACTTGTCAGACAACTGTACAGCTTCATCACTATCATACTCAATACCCAATTTGTAATACATGTCATGCCAACCCATGGAACCCATACCAATTGGCCGGTGGCGTGTGTTGCTACGTTTGGCTTCTTCTGTCGGATAAAAGTTAATATCAATCACATTGTCAAGCATTCTGGTTGCAACAATAATTGTCTTTTTCAATTTTGAATAATCAACAACATATGTCACCTCACCGGTTTTCTCATCAACTTGCTCTTTGACGTGATTTCGTAAATTGATACTACCTAAATTACACACCGCGGTTTCACCATACTCTTTCACGGTTCGACTAGCTTCATTCCTGTACCTAGTAGGTTTTGTATGCAACAGAATTTCTGTACATAGGTTGCTACTGTGCACAACACCTTCATGTTGGTTGCTGTATCTTATGTTGGATGGATCTTTGAACGTCATCCATGGATGCCCGGTCTCGAATAGAGATCGTAACATTTTCTTCCATAGATCTTTCGCAGACACTTTCCGGAAGTTCTTCAATTCACCATTTTTTCCGCGTTTCACATATTCTTCATATTTCTTGGTGAATTCTGTTCCATACAACTCGTGTAATTCCGGAACTTCATTAGGACTGAACAAAAACCAATCACCATCCTCCGCGACACGTTTCATGAACAGATCTGGAATCCAGTTGGCTGTGTTCATGTCATGTGCCCGTTTTCTTTCGTCACCGGTATTCTTTCTGAGTGCGAGAAAATCTTCAATATCCGCATGCCATGTTTCTAGATAAGCACAACCGGCTCCACGTCTCTTGCCTCCCTGATTCACAGCTGCTAACATGTCACCATACAATTTCCAAAAATATACAGCTCCTTGTGTGGTACCATTTGTACCTGTTATATAACTGTTTGTAGCTCGAAAATTGGTAAGATCCATACCTAGACCTCCTGCGTATTTGTTTTTCAACGCTTCTTGGTGTACACCATCAAATATACCATTAATACTGTCTTCAAACGTGTTCAAATAACATGAGCTCAATTGACTGAACGAGCCACCGCTGTTGAACAGTGTTGGTGTGCTGCTCATGAAATCAAAATTACTCAAAAGATTATAAAATCTAATCGCATATTTCTCTCGTTCTTCAGGAGCCTCTTTGATTGCTAATCCCATGGCAACACGCATCCAGAAACCTTGTGGTGTTTCCATCTTGTGTTCGTTGATATGCATCAAATATCTGTCATATAATGTTTGTAGTCCAAGATATGCAAATTTGTGATCACGATCGATCTTGAGCTCATTTGACAATGCTTTCAGATCAAATTTCGCTAACTCTTTGCTAACAATTTTGTTCTTGATCAAGCTTTTGATGTTCATGATGAACGTTCTACGATATTGAAACTCGAACGCGTCACTGTCAGCATTCTCACCAAACACCTCTTTGTATATTGTGGCTCTCAGGAGGCCAGCGGCTACAAATCTATATGACGGTTCTGACTCTATCAAACTCCTGGCTGATCTGATCAACGCATGATCAATCTCACTTGAAGATACACCATCGTATAATTTTATACGAGCGTTATAAACAACCTCCACCGGGTCAACATCAGGGATAGACTCACAAGCGCGTTCAGCACAACGCTTGATTTTTTCTTCATTAAATGGTTCAGTTCTACCGGAGCGTTTAGTAACATTCATATACCATATTATATATGCGTCACCAACCGAGTTCTACTTTAAAACCAAAATATGAACAACTTTTTTTTATCAAGGCATAATTCGCAATATTTTCGCGAAAATGTCAGATAGCCCTGTCTCAGAAACAACAGCGAGATACAACGGGTACACAAGTGCGAGAAACACAAATATCGCGATCTTGTAATGCTTTTTCATTTTATCTGTCTGTTTTTCAATCTCTTCTTCTGTATTGATCTGTGTCAAAAGATCGTTGCGGAATTGTTCAAGTTCAATGACCGTCCCATTAATACTCCTGGTGTAATCATGTATGTTCATGATTTTGTGTGTTTGCCAGGATGATTGTTGTGACATGATTGAGATTTGCTCAATGATGTAACGCGAGGTATCGTCTTTGATACCTTTCAACATATATTCCGGGATCGCCGGTTTGAATTCCGGTGTGCTCAGCTGAGGTATACTAGTGTACGTTTTACTCATAACACTAATATTTATTCATCTCAACGTGCGGTTGCGAACTTATTGATCATGCCTCCAGTCACCATGTTGTATACACGTGTCTCCAACGTGTTAGCTAATTTCACGGTCAATGTGCACTGATCACCTACCACGATGGGTCCATTCACGAGATCACCATCAATCTGTATCGAGTTGACTGTGGCACCTGTGGGTGCATCGATGAATAACAACCGGTTGGGTGTGTCAATTACTGCTGTTAGTACTTTGTTCATTTTTAAGATTTTTTATCAATTGCTGAACTTCTGGGTCAGTCCGGAAGTTCAACAAATTGTTAGTTGTGTTGAATATATTTACTTTTCTGTATGTGTTGCCACGACTGTTTAACACTTCGGTTACTGTTTCTTGTGAAACATCACCCACCTTGCTCGTGTTGATGTTCAGCATTTCTCTGATCTTTTCAACAGTGTAACCTTTGATCAGTAAATTCTTCGCTTCTTTGCATATGTACGTCTCATGTAATTTCTCTGCGCTACCGGCGCGTTCGATCTTTCTTTCATAGTACTCGGTTGTAGCTAACAGAGCTCGTCCTGTGACGATACACACCAATTTTTGAGTTTTTCTTTCTTGCATCATAATATTATAACCTTTATCAAGTAAAATACTAGCAAAAACAGGTTTTGGCAAGTAAATAATCATGATATGGCAGAATCAACAATCACTAAAATATTGCTCCGGAGAGGGCCTAAAACTGATCTAAAATTATCAGATTCAGACACCGGTGCGACCCTTGATCTAGGCGAACCAGGTTTCACGACCGACACGTTTCGATTGTATATAGGTGACGGTACCAACAACGTACCTATCCCACGTACTGACGACTCAACAATCATATATGATGAGACTGGAGCATTACAAATGAATCCATCTACAGCCGCACAAATAAAAACTGCCAACATCGGAGATGGTTGTGGCAATCAAGCAGCGATATGCGCTATTGCTGGAGGAATTTACGCGAAGAAGAATATCAATTGTGGTGGTGATGTTGTTTCATTTTGTAGTTCGGATGTAAAATTTAAAGACAATATTGAGCCTATACACAATCCATTGGAACTAGCGCAACGTATCACCGGTGTCACATTCAGATGGAACGATCAGCAGACAACACATTCTGGAAATGATACTGGTGTGATTGCACAGGAAGTTGAAAGCATCAATCTACCAGGCTTGGTAGACACACGAGATGATGGTTCCAAGGCTGTGAAATATGAAAGACTGGTACCACTGTTGATAGAGTGTGTGAAACAACTTAATGTGAAGGTACAGCATCTCGAGAACATGATCGGCAGTAAAAATGGGCTACAATGATCCAGTTGGCGACAATCACGAGCAGTCGAACTTATTAGGATCTGCTCGTGGTAGGTTAAGTGCTGATTCGCAAGAACTTTTCGGTACCACAAAAATCAGACATAGTGATTTTCGTGTCGCGAGCATCAAATCGATCAAAATATCTGTTGTTGGTCATGAGGATTTTGCAGCATATGTTGATAACAACCATGATATAAAGCAAGAATATGCGGATGAAACTGTCAAATCCAAAGCCGAATTTGGACAGACACATTGGCAGAGTTATGTGGCTCGTCGATCCAGACTGAACGGTCAGAAGACGACAGATCAATACGTGATGAAGTACAATCGCGTGGTCAAAACATACACCTGGAACGCTCCGAGCCAAACAAGTGCAGGTGGTGTGGGTTCTTTTGCTGAAGCAGTTGAGGTACCTGTAAATTTTGGTGATACAGTTGAATTTGAAGTTGAGTTCAACGACATGGGACCATATTTTGAGAATTATCGTAGATACTTCAATAATAACTACACCTGGCGACTCGCAAGACAGGAGGGCAACCTACCTGCCCCAATCGCGTTACCTACATCACGTGGATGCTCCAACACTCGACACGCATTTCAAGCGCGTTACATGTTCACGTCAACACAATTCACCGGTGATCAGAGTTGGAGTGTTGCCTTCTCACCCAACGACGTATTCAACAATCACGACAACATGAACCCAGCTGAACCATGGGGCACTATTGCTATACTGAAACCTAAACCGGTGACTGGTCTCACCTTGACAGGCACCACAAAAATTGCCGGAAAGACAAGCGGTATCGTGTGTACTGCTGAGTCGAGTGAAACTATTGATTTCGATGGGGTGTTGACTGGGTTGACCACCGGGAAGACTGGGGATGTGAAATTCCGGTGGTATCAAGACCGGGTTGATCCAAGATATCCGGAACGATTTGTACCTGTAGCTACAGACGATAAGAGTGAATCATCAATCACAGGAAACAGATCCACCGGTTCGAGTCATCACCCGGCTTCGGTACCAGCTCCAAGTGAAGGGGAATATGTCACGTACAACTTTAGAGCAGACGCAACAGTATCCGGACAGATCCGTAATTATGATGGTGTCACACTCGCAAATTGGAATTACACTATACATGCTGCGGATATTATATCTACAATCACATTGTCTCGTGTACCGGACACAGCCAACAGTTATATCAATGGACCGAGATTGTATGAATCGAGCGACATCGCCGCTGTTGCTAGATTTGATAAGAAGTCTTTCAAAAACCTCACACCCGGTCGTTGGCCTTCAGTGTTGGTGGATGCAGATGCCGGAGCGTCATACCAGAAGTTGACCGGGCAGTGGATTGGCGCGCATAGAGGTGATATACCCAACAAAGTATTCAATGTGTATGCCAACACGCTACCAAATTGCGAGAACATTTTAGAATATCATGAAAACGGTCAATGGAAGCAGGCGTATAGTATACCATCAACCGGGCAACGAATAACCGGTGCGGATCAAAGTGAATATGATATACTGAAAAATAATTTATTTTGGAGTTATAGTAACTACAGCAGACAGGTTGAATCAAAAGCATGGCCATTGTCCGGTCCTTGGCGAGTCACTAAAAAACTGACTGTCAACAATCAATCAAACGCTTGTTCGACATCCACACCGGCAGTGCATATAGCCACGATGTCACAATGGGATGTTGATCGGTTTTCTGCGAATCCGACTGTGACCACAACATATTCTAATTACAGTAATATCATTGGGTCATGGGAGACATGTCCCAGACACAACATAACACTCAAAGACGAAAACAATCAAGACGTGTCATACACACTGGACGTCAAATATGAAGTTGAATTCAAGCTGTTGAAGGTCAACTCAACACAGACAGAGAAAACAATATTGACCAAGATTGTCAACACACCAAAATACGAGGTGTCAAGAAAGGACTCTGAGCTATTCATTTCCGGTAGAAAATATAAAATGTCGATCGGCGTTATACACTGTGGGTATGACGTGTTAGAACCGACAGTTGAGAAACGGTGGCAACACTTTCATGTGTCAAATTCGGCTGTTTTTGAGATACTTGATTGTAACGATCCAGATTTGCGTGACAAAGACACTGGTCTCGAGATAGGAGAACAAACAATAACAACACTGGTTAAACGCCATGGTCACAAACACAAGAGTCACGACATCATGTGGTGTCAACCAAACAACCACATCAAGATGAACGCATGTAGAGATTATGGTGCTCTAGGAGGCAATCTAGATGTTGAATATGAGTGGATCAGTGCTAGCTTGACATACGAGCAATGCAAAGCTGATGCTTTTGAGCGTGGAGGCAAGCTAGCTCAGATGAAGACACCAGAACAACTAGCGAAATTCAACGCGTA
>JACLAB010009426.1_pt1 | contig 24126 bp, 16 predicted proteins | sample 8027921 | NCBI WGS metagenome assembly JACLAB01 (sample SAMN15725117, study PRJNA655200) | protist metagenome | isolation source: fluorescence activated cell sorting (FACS) single amplified genomes of... | place: USA: West Boothbay Harbor, Gulf of Maine | collected 2000-07-19
GCGACGTTGAAGCGAAAAGGTGGCGACGAGGCTGGCGACGAGGATGCGAGGCGAAGTAATCCAAAAGCGTTACCGAGTGGACAAGCGGCGGCGTTGTTATCGGCATCGGCGAAATCGGATGAGTTAAAGTTTGTGGATGAGCGCGGGAAGATGATTGGTGAGCCATCTGCGTTGGATTTGGCGACGACGAAGAAAGGAGAGTCGAAATATAATTTGAATGGGTGGAACTACGCGCCGACGCGCGCGGAAAAGGGACGATGGCAGCGCGAGTGGGAAAAGGCTGAACGCGCCAAAGCGATGAAAACGCCTGGATATAGACCCGCGTCGTCGACGGCGATCAAGTCAAAGATTAAAGATGCGACTTTTATGCCTCAAAAAGCTTTCGCGGATATGACGGATGAAGAAAAGGCGAGACGTCGCGCCGAAGACGAAGCCAAGTATAAAAAAATCAAGGAGGACTTGTTGTTGACCACTGCTGGGATGGCGGGTTCTGGTGCTGTGGCAGCATTCGCCGTGGGTGGATATAACATGGGATTTTCGTGGTTACTTGGCGCCGCGGGTGCCATCGTATACGTTCGATTATTGAGCGGCAAGGCGGAATCCGAAGGCGGCGGTCAAGGTGGACCGCCATCTATTTTAGTGCCCGTGATTTTGTTCATGGCCCTCAATCGCTACAATATGTTTTTTGCCGAAGACATCGGGGTGACGCTGACGCCTATCCCAATGCTGCTCGCCTTTTTCACATACAAGCCGGCGAGTATTTTACAAGCCTTCAAGGACGTGTTGGGCGCTGAGGAAGAAGAAGAAAGCCAAACGGCGTAAACTCTCACGCGCTCGCGCACGCATGCTAGCTCACGGTGCGATGTATCGCTTTATTAATATATACGGTAAATATCAGCATCGCGTATCGATACACCGAATCCGCGTGACGTCGAGGATGAAAACGCGTCGCGCACGCATCATCACGTCACTTTGCGCCTCGCAAATGTCACCCAAGCCATGGCTCGCTGACGAGCTTCGCGCCGTGGCGCACATCGTCCCGCCTGTCATCATGCAGTTTGGTTCGCAGCAGTTGGTACGTAAACAAACGCTGCGACGCGACATTTCCGTGTGCCACGTCATGCATCTTGAGAGTGCCACGTCGATGTTGCGCATTATCCGCGCGACGTGCGCGCGAGAACGCACGACCGCTCGCCAGCTCGCGCTCGTTTGCAAGACACGATGACTAACATCACGCGCGTGTGCGTCTCGCGACCGATGTAGATGATGGCGACGCAGCTCGTGTACTGCGGTCGCTTGGGCCGCGACGAGCTCTCGACGGCTACAGTGAGCATGACTCTATTTTTGATGATGTGGATGGCGATAACCGGCGCTGGAGGCACCATGGACACGCTGGGTTCGCAAGCGTTTGGCGCTGGAGACGCGCGCGCGGTGAAGAGCTGGGCGATGTTGACCACGGGCGTCATCGTTGCGTGTTGCGCGCCTATGAACGTCGTGTTGTGCGCGGCGAAAGAAATCGCGCAAGGCGTGTTCAATCTCGATTCTGCGCAAGCCGCGGATGTTCGGCAGTGCTGCTTAATTTTGTCCATCGGTTTATGGCCGCTCGGGCTGACGCTCGGGGTGCAAAAGTATTTGGCGGTGCAGCGACGCGTGTTGGCTATCGGCGTTACTTCGTTGATGACGTTGTTCGCGAACATCGCCTTTCATGAAGCGTTTATGAACGTCGCCCATAAGGGCGTGTTCGGCAGTCAGTGGGCGATGACCGTATCGAGAACAGCGAACTTGTTGTTCTTGTTGGCGTACTGCGCGTACGTTGAAAATTGGCATCGCAAGGGCGCGTTTCATGAGTACTACGAAGCAGCCAAGGCGATTACGCGGAAAATGTGTATTCGCGCTCTTCGTTTGAGTTTTAGCGGTATTCTCATGGTTTTTGGCGAGGCATTTTCGTTCGAAATGACTGTCGTCATGGCATCGCAACTCGGCGAAGTCGAGTTGAATGCGCACATGATTGTGCTGAACATCGCGACGTTTTCATTCATGTGCGGCCCAATGGCGTTGGGCACCGCGGCCAGTATTCGCGTCGGGAACTTACTCGGAGCCGGCGATCCGTATCGCGCAAAACGCGCGGCATGGCTTATCGTCGCCATGTCAGTCGCATGGATGGGGTGTTGTGCGATTACAATCATCACATCTAACAAAACTATCGCAAAGCTCTACACGAATGACGACCCAGACGTGATTTCGTTGGTGAGTAAAATCGCCCCATTCTGCGCGATGTTTCAGTTGTGCGACGGCTTACTCGGTGCGTGCAATGGCGTATTACGCGCGTGTGGCAAACAATTTCTAATCGCATGGACGTGTTTGCTTAGTTTGTGGGTCATCGGACTCTCGAGCAGTCTACTGTTTGCCTTTGTCGGTGACGAAGGCGTACGCGGTATTTGGTACGGGCTCGCGATGGGCGTTTGCACAGCAGGGACATTCCTTGCGTTCCACGCGACTCGATTAGATTGGAACCGAGAAGCGGATCTGGCAAGGTTGAGTGCCACAAACGTCGAACGCGAGTGCGACGTCGACGCCGAAGAAACCGAAGAGCCAAAAAACTTAGCGACCAATACATAGCCCTAGACGCGCGTTGACGTTCTCTGTACAGTAGCAACATTCTAATACATTCAAATAAGATTCTAGCACACATCTTCGTCTACGGCATCGTCGGACCAGGCCCAAACGGCGGTAAATTATTCGAATACGTAAATCCCAGGTACAACAACGTCAGCACCACGGTGCTCTGCGTCACGAGCTTTATCGTCGGCGTGATGACGTCGCGCTCGCCCGTATCCACCCCTTGAATGGGCTCCTTCACAAACCCCGCGTAATACTCCCCTTTGCTCAGCTTTGCCGGCGATGCCGACGGCGCGTCGGCGCCGCTCGCGTCATCCGTGGCGTCGCCGTCACCACTGGCGCGCACCCGCCCATCACGCGCCCGTCGCGCGCGCGCCACGCCCATCGGCGGCGCTCGCGCGGTGCGCGGCGCGCGCGCACGCATCTTCGTCGTCGTCATCGCCGCCATCGCGCGCGTCGCGTGCGTCGTCATCGCCGCCATGGCGTCCACAAGTGGCGTTAACTTTCGCGTCACTTTTTCACTCGCGCAAACCAATGTCCCTCGAGCGCGCGCCGACGCTGTGCGAGCTCACGCACGACGCCATAGACGAACGAAAATACATCGAGCACTGCCGCGCGGGCGCGGCGGGGGCGATCAGCGTCTTCATAGGCACCACGCGCGACACGTTTCTGGGCGAGGAGGTGTCGTGTTTGGAATACGAAGCCTACGCGCCGATGGCGCTGAAAGAAATGCGCGCGATTGCGGATGAAATCACCGCGGCGTACGGCGGGGATGGTGATGAGCGCGCGACGAGCGACGGGCGGGGTGGGCACGGCGTGAGGGCGATCGCCATGGTGCATCGTTTGGGGCGAGTGGACGCGCGCGAGACGAGCGTGTGCATCGTCGTGAGCGCGAGTCATCGTCGTGACGCCACAGATGCGACGTCGTATGCGATTGAGGAGTTGAAGAAGCGCGTACCGATATGGAAAAAAGAGCAGTTTGCCGCGCGCGAGCGAGATGGGGTGTGGAAGGCGAATAATTTGGGCGCGTTTGCGCCAAAGCCGTGAGAAAAGCGCGACTCGAGGACGATTTAGAGTCACACCGCGACGCGCGACATGGCGTGCGCACATGGCGCCGGGGCGCGCGTGATTACGTGTCGTTCAGCTGGGCGCGCGCCGCCTGGACGCGGCGGCGGTCGTAAGCGCGCGTCGAATCGAGACGCTGGAAAGCGCGGCGGCGGTTCGGGCGGCGGCTCGCAAACCTTTCACGGCGAGTCGTCTTCGCCGACGACTGCGCGCAATCTCGCCGCCATCGCTGCGCTGGCCAAGACGATGGTGAAGCACAAAGACGCCGTGGTTGATGACGTCGGGTATGAAGGCGAGGGGTTTCGTCTCGTGCGTTGCATGCCGCACCTCAAACGCCGCGAAGCCGACGCCGCCGTCAGCGCCGGTCGCGTGCTCGTCAATGGCGTGCTCGTCAAGCCATCGACGCGCGTCAGGCGCGGAGACGTGGTGACGCTCGATGGGAAACCGATGAACTGGGAGCCGTACGCCAATTCTGTGGAACGCGAGCTTTCGATGGATGGTGCGACGAATACGTTCGTGTACCTGGCGTATAACAAACCGCGCGGCGTGGTGTGCACGGTGGAACCTGGGCAGCGCACGTCGTTGTTATACGTGCTCGAACGCGAAATTAAGGCGCTCAAGGTGCGATTATTTCCCGTCGGACGACTGGACAAGGACTCGAGCGGGTTGGTGTTGTTGACAAACGACGGTCGAGTATCGGATGCGTTGCTAGATCCGTCGCGCAAGGCGGAAAAAGAGTACGTCGTGGACGTTCATCGTGAAGTTGATGATAGAGATGTTAAGCGTTTAGCGTCCGGGGTGGTTATTACGACGACGCAACAGCGAGGGAATGAGGAGACGACGGCGGCGACGCAGCCGTGCGAGGTGAAAAAGCTAGCACCGAAGACTTTAAAGTTCGTGCTTGCCGAGGGAAGGAATAGACAGATACGCAAGATGTGCGAGGCGCTAGATTATGATGTCACGCGTCTGCATCGTGTGCGCATCGATGAGTTACAACTGGGGGATTTGGATGAAGGATTGTTACGCGTATTGTCGGAGGATGAAATGAAGACGCTCGCCGCGCGCGTGGCTTTGCGCGATAAAAACTCTGGTGGTGCGGCAAAAGTAAAAACGCCTACAGAAAGTCGCCGACGTAAGGCTGCTATAGCGAACGAGCCCACGGGCTGGGGCGCGAAAATTTACAAAGAATCGCATCGCGATTGAATCGCGCCCGAGTGTGTTCATTTTTCTCCTCGCTTTCTCGTGTGCTACTTCGATGTTGTAATAAAATGTCTATCGCTAAATATGGCTAAATGCATCTATAACGTGCCGTGTTTTGTGACAAACACCTTGGCGCGACCACCCCGACCATCGGCACCGTGCAGAATAAACGTGCCGTTTGTCGCCGACGCCTTTGGCGACGACTTCAAAAATGACCCCGCACCTCGTTGTCGTTTCTTCTCCATCCGTGCGTCGACGTCATTCAAGATGTTGCTCAATACATCGTCCTCTTCTTCTTCATCAGCGAGATTGATAGTGTTCATCGCCGTCGACGTCGACGCTGGTTTTGATTTAGGTGCCAACTTTCGCATCAACGCGTCGTTACCCGGTCGCAACGATTTAGCCTTCTTCGCTTTTTTCGCCACCGGTTGAGTCGGGTCGACGCATTCAAAATCAGTTGGGTCTTCTACACCCCACGAGTGCTTGCTCCCGGCTCGACCAACGAGGAGATCTGTGGCTCTAGATGTCGCCGCCGCCGCGCCTGGCGTCGACGTCGGCTGCAATGGCTTCTGCACCGCGGCGACGCGATACGCCTCAACGCGCGCTTGTAAACTTTTCACCTCCTTTTCTTTATCCCGCATAGTCTTCATCAATTCGTTATACTGCTCCTGCTGCGCCGCCATTTGCTTGTTCTTTGCGCACAAATTGCGCACCAACGTCTCGAGCGCCATTTTTGAGTCGGCGTTTTCCAACCGTTGCAACATCTCACGCTCACGCAATGACCCCGACTGCACCTCACGTTCGTACCTATCGCGATCCTCAAACGCAGTCAACTTTTTACGCATCACGCCAACCTGAATCTTCATCGCCTGAGCGTCATCCGTCATTCGTCGAATCTTTGACGTCAGCGTCTGTTGGGCCAACGTCGACGTCTGCAACTCCTTCCTCGCCGCGAGCAACTCTGCACGCGACGACACGCTCTCCTCTAATCGTGCCTCTAATTCACGTTTTTCTGCTTTCAAAGTCACCACCGAATCCAACGCATCGTGTAACTTTTCCCGTTCGACGCGCAACTTTCTCGTCGCTTCGGCGCACCGTCGCTCCGCCTCCTCTTCGCTCGTGCTCGCGCCTCCACCGCTTCCAATCGACCGTCTCGTCTTCCGCGCCGATGGAGGATTATTTACATCCAAAGACTTCACATCGAGGAACACTGTCACGAAATCACTCGCCGAGAACTCGCGTTTACACGTCGGACACGGCGCGCGACTTCGATTCGCGCCGCTCGCCTTGGTCTCGTGCCAACGCGAAATGCATCGTATGTGATACACGTGACCGCAATTCGTCAGTGCCTGCGCGCGCACACGGTTCAGCGATGGTCTCGCATGCGTCGTCAGTCAATGTGCGGCGATACAACGCTATGGTCGACGCGCGAAAACCGCGCGAGCCGCGTTCAAATTTAAAAATCATCAACAACAACTTCTTCGCCATCTTCAACGCCGTCGTCGTCGCCGTCGTCGTCGATGCGCGCTCGACGCACGTACCGCACATTTCCCGATGCACGCCTCGAGGCACACCGCGCACTGCGACATGCGGCGGTCGAGACAGTCGCGCGCGCGGCGCGGTGTCGCGTCAGAACGCAGCGCACCTCATGTTTTCATTGACGACGACGACGACGAGGACGGTCGCGACGAGGACGGTCGCGACGATGGAACCGCGCGCGCGGTGTCGCCGCGCGTGCGCACCGCGCGCCGCGGCGGCGCGCGATGCGAGCGTCGATGCGCCGCGCGGACGCCGCGATGCGCTCGCGCTCGCCTTGTCCACCGCGTGCGCGGCAGCCGCGCTGAGCGCGCCGCGCGCCGCGCGCGCGTACGGGACTGGTGGATGGAAGGACTGTGCGCCAATCTGTGACGAGCTGAAGAATGGCAAGGCGGACCAGGACCGGTTGATGGCGGAGATGATGGAGATGTCGCGGACGGGGACGGTGCCGTCGCAGAAGAGCGACTCGGCGTCGACGAAACCAGCGGTGGATTCGAGCGGACGGTTGGTTCGTACGCAGAAGAAGTGAGGGGTATTTTATTATTTTTTTGTGCGAGCGTTGTGCGACGACCTTGCGTGAGGTGTGCGAGGGGCCATCGTACTCGGGCGGTTGACCGACGGGGTTCGATTATTTAGGTTGTTTGTTTGTAAAACTCAAATTATTTTTCTACGCTACGAGTGCCTCGTGGGGCTACATCTATGACACGACTATGGCCACTATGGGCGACGATGGGCTCGACGCGGGCGTGAGACGCACGACGCGGTCACGAAGCGCGGAGGATACCAAACCGCCATCCGAACCGGCGCGCTCGACGTACGCTTCGGCTAATAAGCGCAACGCCCGAGTAACACATCGAGATAATACAATGGCAACTTCTTTACCGCCTTCAATGGCGAAGTCGCCCTCAAATTCGACTTCTTCGACGAGACGTTCGAGGACGGCGTCATCCCATTCGAGACGGCGCAGTTCGCGGCGTTCGGCTTTGCGCTTGCCGCGCTGCTCGAGCTGCTGGTGTACGATGGATTTCACCGCCTCACGATCAAGCGGCACGAAAGGCACAAAGACATCAATCGCTCCGACCGCTTTTAACGTATCCTCGCGCTCTTCGCACCCATCAGTGGTCCATTTCTCGAAAAGCGCGTCTTTGAGCGTGCGCTGCAACGGCGCCAACGCGTCGCCCAACGCCGCGGCGCGATTCCTCGACCCACTCCCGCCGTGCGTCACCGTGGCGTCATGGACATCCATGAACCCCATATTCGCCTCAAGTACGAAAATCGACCGGGCAAACGTGATGTTTCGATCGAATGGATTGCCTTGACCACCCGCCGCTCCGTGTTCGAGCATTTGCTTCAACGCGCCTCGCGCTGGACATCCAAGCTTATCATACTCCTCCACAACCACTACTGACTCTGGGTACCGCTCTAAATGCATCGTAATCGCATCCCTCAGCATTCTGCCTTGCACTTCGCGCTCACGCACGACGTAATCCGTGCCAAAAATGATTTTATACCCCGGACATCCCGCGCCCGGACACGCCTCCGTCGCGTTGTACGCCGCGCGAGCCAATATGCGATGAAAGTATGACTTCCCCACCCCAGGCGAGCCATGCAACGACACCACCAGCGGCTTTCGCACGTCATCCCTCGGCGTCTCCACGAAATCACACACCGCATCAGTGAGCGCGTTCGACGCCGTCGGTTGCCCGAGCAACAGCGACCGCGTCGTCCCGCGTAACCGTTCGCACATCCCATCGTCGCAATACATCCCATTCGCCCCGCACGCGCGCGACGACCACGCGAACGCGTTCACCACGCGCTCGACCGCGGACGACGTGCGCCGCACCGCGCCGCCCACGTGCGAGGCGAACGCGCGCCAGGGCGCATCCAGCATCATCGTCATCGCTGCATTCGGCGCTCGCGCATCGCCGTACGCCGCCGCGCACGCCGCCAATGCGACGGACGCCGCGACGACGAGGCGTGCGCGCGACGTCGGCGATGCGTCGCGCGGTGACGCGCGCGCGCGAGCCATGGGCGTCGGCGTGTGAGGAGACGCGCGCGTCGATTGGCTGTCGAATGGACGGGTGTATGTACCCGTGTGTGGTTCTGTGTATGTACCCCTCCCGCGCGTGGTCGTGATTGGTCAAAAAAATATCGTTGCGCCGCCGCCGGGCTGGGGACCGGCGCACGAACGCGCCGCACACCGCGCCCGCGCGCGTCGCGCCGCGCCCGAGCTCCCACGCCTCGCGCTCGACGCGATGTCGTTATTCGTGCCCTATCGCGCGCTCGGCCTCGTCGCCGCGGATGACGTCGCATTCGTCGTCAATCGTCGAGGCACCGAATCGTGGGTCACCGTGCCCTTGCGCGATAGTTTCGTCGTGTACGACTGCGCCAAGCTTCGCGTGACTTTTTTTGGCCCACGGTTCACGCAAGGGGATGTGTCTGCGTTAGCCACGCGCAAGAATTGGACGTTTTGTGCGGTTGGGAGGGATATAATGTGCGTGAAGAGGTTGCACGTGAGTTGCGCGCTCGCCGGCGGGCACGCGACGCGCGTGACTCGGATGTTTGTATTTGGGTTTTATCTGGTGAGCGTGGACGAGGAGGGTGTGGTGAAGGTGTGGGACATCGATGATGACGTGATGGCTGTGCGCGAGCGCGAGTACGAGGAGCGAAGATTGCGAAATGATGATATGGATGCCGAGGAGGCGAGCGAGAGCGCGAGCGCTTCGGGCGTCGAAGCGCGAGACGTGGAAATGCCCGATGGCTTCGTTACGACCGCGATTGCGCATCCAGATGGATACATAGATAAACTCGTGTTCGGTGCCGCCGATGGACGCATGATGATTATGAATATTCGCGTCGGGAAGGTGGTGTATGAATTCGCCGGCTACGGTTCGGCGGTGCGCGTCGTTGAAAACTCACCCGCGGAGGACGTCGTCGCGGTTGGCTTGGAAGATGGGCGAGTGTTGTTAGTGGATGTGGCGCAAGATAAAGTAATGTTTACGCTGTCGATGGACTCGACGCACACGCCCGTGACGGCTATGGCGTTCCGTACGGATGGTCAAGACGATGTGTTGTGCGTCGGCGACTCTCGCGGACGCGTCATGGTTTGGGATTTGGGCATGCGTAAAATACGCACACTCATCAACGAGGCGCACGAAGGGCGGGTTTCGGCGTTGTCTTTCTTAGATGGACAACCCGTAATGGTGTCTTCAGGTGGCGACAACACGTTGAAGGAGTGGATTTTTGACCGCGAGGATGGCGACGCTCGATTGCTTCGTTTCCGCGCCGGACATTCAAAGCCTCCAACCAACGTGACGTTTTACGGCGAGGGTAAAAAGTTATTAGCCGCCGGGAGCGATCGCACATTAAGAATTTTCCACCCGTTCGCTGATCAACAGAACGCGGAATTTAGCCAGAAGAATACGAGCAAGCGAGCGCGAAAGATGGGCGTCGCCGAAGAAGAGCTCAAGCTGCCTCCCGTAACGCGCATCGCATGGGGCGAATTGCGTGAAAACGATTGGGCCAATGTCATCACCGCACATGAAAATTCAACTTCAGCGTATACGTGGCGTCTGTCTAAGAATACCATTGGCGAGCATGTGCTACAATGCCCTAAAGAGGATGGCAAATGCGCCGTGACGTCGGTGTGCATTTCCGCGTGCGGTAACTTTGCGTTTGTCGGCGTCGCCAACGGCGCGGTACATAGATTCAACCTGCAATCTGGCTTGCATCGTGGTGCTCTTGAGCGAAGCATTGACGCAAGCGCAGCAAATCAGCGTAAGAAGAAGAAGAATGGAAACGAAGGTTACAACTTTCCTGGCGGTAAGCGAAGTTTTTGGGCGCTCGCCAACCAAGCCGGTGGGAACAAATCCGAGACACTTAACGTCCCGGCGCACGATGGTAACATCACGTGCATCGCTGCTGACGCTGCGAATAGATATATGGTCACCGCCGGTGTGGATGGTGTCATTCGAGTATGGAAATTTTCTACGATGAAGCTCGACATGGAGATCAACGTAGGACACGCAACGACGTGTGGATACTTGCATCGCGAGTCCTCGCTGTTTGCCGTCGGATGCGTGGACAAGATTGTTCGCATCTACGACGTCGTCACCGGTAAACGTGTGCGCACGTACGAACCTCGAGGGGACATGGCCGATGTTGGCGACGTCAAGAGCGTGGAAATCAGCGTTGATGGACGTTGGGTGCTCGCGCTCGACTCGCTCGGCTCGCTTCGCGTGTACGACATCCCAGCGTCTCGCTTGGTGCAGCACTTGATCTTGGGTGACGACAAAGTCACCGCGGTGTCGTTTTCGCCCGCGCAAGATTTCCTAGTCACTACACATGAGAACCGCCGTGGTTTATATTTGTGGGTCAATCGCGTGTTGTTTGAAGGCACCAAGAAGCTCGCGTACGGGCGCAAGGTGTCCGTCGGGTTGCCCGAGCGCATGGCGCTCCCGGATGAAAACGGTACAGTTCCCGAGGGTGAAAACGGTCGAGTGCAAGAGGATATCGATCACGGCGTGTACATACACCCCGATGATAACGCCGAAGATGACGAGGAGTTCACCATGGAAGAACTCGAGGAATACTTTGAGAAAATGTCTGCGGGTCCGCGGCAAATCGCACCCGGCATGATTACGTTGGCGAGACTTCCGCAGGCGCACATCGACATGTTGTTAAACCTCGACGTCGTGCAAGAGAAGATGAAACCAAAGCAAGAAGAGAAAGCGCCAGAACAGGCGCCATTCTTCTTACCCACGGCGGCGGCGAGTGACGACGTGCGACGGTCGATTTTTGATCCCATTCGCGAATCCGAAGTCAATAAGGATTCGTCAGCCCTCGCGCTCGTCGCTGGCGATGTAAACTCTGGCGACCCGCAGAGTCGAATTTTACGCCAAGGCACGGCGCTCGCGGGCGCACACCACACCCCTCTGCTCACGTTACTTCAAAAAGGCGAGAAATCTGGCGATTACGCAGCCGCTCTGGACTTTTTAAAGGATGCCAGTCCAGTCGTCGTCGACGGCGAAATTCGTTCTCTCGGCCCGTGGGATCACAACTTTATGTCCTCTGACGACCGAGACAACCTCAAGCGCGGTATTGTTTTCTTCACCGCCGCGCTCGAAAGTGGCATGTACTTTGAGATGGTCAACGCCCACCTGCAAGTCTTTCTCAAGGCGCACTCGACAGCCATCATGAGCTCAGACGAACTCAAGCGTGCCTGTCACCCGCTTCGGCTCGCGATGCATAAATCATGGTCCCGCCTTGACGACTTGTTCAATGAAGTGCGGTGTTCGCTCTCGTTCCACACCGGTCAACACGGCGTATAGAGGCTGACGAAACGCACACATCACGCACGCGACGCGCACGTAGCCCAAAACGTCGAGTGTAATCCAATCTCTCTCTCTAGTTTATACTCGCACGCGCACTGTCGTACAAAAGACAACAAATAATACACACGAAATGTGTCATAATCGCGCGCCTACTCGTGCCTCCAGCTCCCGACTTTCGTTCATCCAACGCGTCCGCCGTCCCCAACCGCCGCCGACGGCACACCGCGACTCTCCGACGCTCGCGACACCACCAATGTCCGCGTTCGTCCCCATCCCTGGCTACGCCACGACCATGCGCACCCTGCAAGCAGGCACGGGCGCTCAAGTCTCCAAGGGCGACAAAGTCACCGTGCACGCTAAAGGCACCGTGGTCGAAAGCGGCAAGGTGTTTTGGTCAACCAAATCGCCTGGTCAGAAACCATTCACGTACGACGCCGGCGTGGGCGGCGTCATCACGGGATGGGACCAAGGCTGCCTCGGCATGGCTATCGGTGAAATCAGGGAGCTGAACATTCCCGCCCACGAGGGTTACGTGCGTGCGCGAGGCGTCGTCGTCGTGTTGTTTGCTTTTCGCGCCCGTCCCAGAGCGCGGCGTCCAGTCGCCGTCCCATCGTTCGTCCCTGACGTCTTCGTTCGCGTGTTGCGTCGCGCACACACAGGGTGCGGGTGGATTCCCCGCGTGGGGCATTCCCCCGGGCGGCACGTTGTTGTTTGAAATTGAAGTCTTAGCCATCGCCGGGAAGTAAGTGGTCGCGAGCGCCGCGGAGCTTGAGCGCGTCACACGTCGCCTCGCGAATCACATGCGTTGTTCATAAATAATACACACGTTATACACACTTACGGTCACACACGCGTCGGCGCGCGCACGTGTTCGTCATGCCGCGCTTACGTCGCACAGAGTTTCCGACGTTTCCGTACGCGACGCCGTACGCGATTCAAATTGAGCTCATGCGACGAGTATACGATGCCGCGGAGCGTTCGAAGACGCTCGGGGTGTTTGAATCCCCCACGGGGACGGGGAAGACTTTATCTGTGCTCGTTGGTGCGTTGTCGTGGGTGGATGACCGGCGTAAGGCGCGTCTGCGCGGGGAAAAGTTGGACGATGAAGATGAAGACGACGCCGCGGGTACAAAGCCGAGCGATACGAACGAACCCGATTGGTTGCGTGAATACGACACCAAGCGGCGTAAAACGGATGCGGATGAAGTTGAGCGACGGCGAGGCGCGCGTAGAGCGGAGTTGAGAGCGAGAGCGAAAGCTGCGGAAACGCGCGCGACGCTGAAGACAAATGCGGAGAAAAGATTACGAGAAAAGATTGAATTGACGTCGACGACACAGCGAGCGATAGATCCGCATACCGCCGAGGAGAACGAATTTCTAGTTGATGCGTATGATTCCGGCGCAGAAGGCGCGCGGGAGGATTTGAGAGCGTTATTGAGAGACGATGAGGAGGAGGACGACGACGAGGACGATTTTAGCCGAGACGAGGACGAAGCGTTGCGACCGGCGCAGCAGATTATTCTGTGCTCGCGCACACACTCGCAATTGACACAAGTTATCGGAGAATTGCGTAGCACAGTGTTTGGTGGCAAAGTTGCAAAGGCGGAGGAGCAAGTTGCGGCGGCAGCGATAGCCGGTCGAGCGCAGTTGTGCGTCAATCCCGCGGTGAAAAATTTAGGCTCCGCCGCGCGCATCAATGAGCGCTGTTTGGAAATGAGTAAATCTAAGACGACGGCAAAAGATAAAGCCGTCAAGGCTTGCCCGTTTCTGTCCAAGCGCCGTCGGGCGTTGTTAGAATTGAAGGAGGCGGCGCTGGCCAAGCCAATGGATATAGAAGATTTAGCAAAACTCGGTGCGACGCGTAAGGCGTGTCCGTACTACGCTGCACGATCGGCTCTACCCGAGGCAGATTTAGTGCTCATGCCATATGCGTCGCTGTTGCACGCAGACACTCGCGAGTCTTTGGGGGTGAAACTTGAAAACGCAGTGGTGATATTTGACGAGGCGCACAACTTGGTGGACGCCGTGTACAATTCATACGGCGCCAGCGTGAGTTTGGAGCAAGTACGAGACGTCATGGACATGTTGACCACGTACGTCGACCGATTCAAGACTCGCCTGAGTGCGAGTAACTTGCGATATTTGAAAGTGTTGACCAACCTCACGCGAGCGTTCGTGAATGTGTTACAAAAAGAAATCGCCGACGTAAAAGAGTCGGCGCCAGAAAAGCGCCTCACGAGCTTGAATGATTTCTTATTCGAATGCGGTCAAGACACGGTGAACATGTTTAGCTTGAGACGATATCTGAAAGAAAGTAAAGTGGCGCATAAAATCGCGTCCTACGGCGAGCGTGTGCGTGCGGGTGACGATGCGAGCTGGGGAGGCGATTGGGATGGCGTCGGTCACGTTAAAATTGAAGCCGTCGGCGGCTCCAAAGTTGCCATCGCACCTGATCCGAACGCAAACCCGCGCGTGAGCGCGGTGCACGCGCTGACATCACTCATTGACGCACTCGCGAGCGCGGATACTGATGGGCGAATTATTGTCGAGCGTGATGAAAGTGGAACGTCGGCGAGCGTTCGATTCATCCTTCTCGACGCCGCCAGCCGGTTCAAGCGCGTGGTCCAGCAGGCGCGTTCCGTAATTCTCGTCGGAGGCACGCTCGCACCGATTCCCGAATTGGTGTCCCAACTCTTCCCAGAACTCAACGCCACGACATCGCAAACGGTGGAAAGCTCTGCGCACGCGTTGAAGATGTTCTCGTGCGGTCACATCATACCCAGGGACAACTTGTTACCGCTCGCCGTTCCCGTCGGTCCCACTGGTGTGTCGCTCGACTTCACGCACGGCGCGCGTTCGAACGTGGCTCTCATCGACGAGCTCGGGCGTATCGTGCTCAACGCATCACGAATTGCCCCAGGCGGCGCGTGCGTCTTTTTCCCATCCTTCAAATACGCAGACGACGTATACGAGCGTTGGACAAAATCGGGCGCGCTGGCGTCGATATCAGCCGTCAAGGATGTGTATCGTGAACCTCGCGAAGCGAGCGCGTTGGAACAGTGCTTACGAGATTACGCAATATCCGTGCGTGGCGATGGAGCGGCGAACGCAGGCAAAGCACGCGGCGCCGTGCTCTTGTGCGTCGTCGGCGGTAAGCTGAGCGAGGGCATCAACTTTAAAGACGAACTCGGACGTTTGGTTATCATGGTTGGTTTACCATTCGCAAACATCGCTGACGCCGAACTCAAGGCGCGCATGGATCATCTTGATGCGGGTGTGGGTAATCAAGGCCGAGGGCGAGCGTATTACGAAGCGCTGTGCATGCGCGGCGTGAACCAATCCATCGGACGCGCTATTCGCCACGTCGGCGACTACGCGTGTATTTTACTGTGCGACCAACGCTGGGGTGCGTGCGGGACGTCGGCGTCGCGAACGAAAGCGGCAAAGGCACTTCCAGATTGGATCGAGCAGCGCCTCGTGGTGCCCGAGCGCAACTTTGGTGAAATTCAAATGCGTCTGGCGCAGTTCTTCAAAGCGAGAATGCGACAGAGTTAGGAGACGATTTTACGATTTAAGCGTCGATATGTTTTTAGCTCATGTATCGACGCGTAGTGCGCGCGTAGGGAATAATCAATGTTGATCATTTGTGTAATGAGTTTATGATGTTCTAATGGTAAGTATTTCAACAGTGCGCGAAATGGTGATGTTGAAACGCGCTCTTGTTTATGCGACCGAGGCGCGCAGATTTCGCGCGGAATGACGCATCAATCGTGATGCGTTTTTTAGCAAAGGCGCTTATTCATCACCCTCGTCGTACAAATCGCTCGTCCACAACGTGAGGTTGTCGCGCAAGAGCTGCATGATCAACGTCGAATCCTTGTATGATTCATCCGTCAACGTGTCGAGATCCGCGATGGCGTCGTCAAACGCAGATTTCGCGAGCTCGCACGCCTTATTCGGATCGTTCGCAATCTCATAGTAGAAGACCGAATGGTTGAGCGCCAACCCGAGTCTCACGGGGTGCGTCGGCGGTAACCCATCGCCAGAATCACTACCATTCGCAATCGACGTAGCTTCTGAATACGCCTCATCCGCCTTTTTAGACGCCGCTTCGCGATCCTCCGTAGACGAAACCTCCGCCAAGTATCGGTAGTAATCACCCTTCATCTTGTAATAGAAAACCTTTGACTCTCCACCGTTATTCGAGTTTGTCAACAATTTATTGTCCAGGATATCCAACACTTCGGTGCACACATCCTTCAACTCGCCTTCCACGCGCGCGCGATACTCTTTAACCTTTTCCGCTTGCTCCTCGTGTCCCTTGCCTCGTTCCTTATCCTCGATCGAGTTCAAGATCCGCCACGACGCTCGGCGCGCACCGATGACATTCTTATACCCAACCGAAAGCAAGTTTCGCTCATCGACGGTGAGTTCCGGAGCATCCTCCAACGAGCACAGCGCCTTCATCGCCGCCACCATCTCTGCGCGTAGTCCAGTCGCGAAACGCGCCTCGAGGTCAGTCTCTCAATCACACAACCCATCACGCGCGCGCGCGCGCGCCGCACGCGCCGCACGCGCGCGACACCGCACCGCACCGCGCGCGCGCCTCGCGCGCGCGCGCAGCGCCGCACCGAGCCCCGGTTCGACGACCGACGCGACCCGATCGGGCGTCGATCGGCATCCGTCGCGCGCGCGTCCCTCCAAAATCGCGCGTCACCGCTCGCGTTCGCGCGCGACCGCGCGCGAGTCGATCGGTCGTATCGCGTACAGCGCATCGCGCGCGTCACGCATCGCGCGCGCCCGCGCTGTACGCGCGCGAACGGCGAAAACCATCGTCGCGAATCGAACCCAGCCCCCACGGCGAATGACTATGTCACACGAATCGCAGACGCACCATCGTGACGCTCGGCTTGTTCGGCGAGCTTGGCTTTGAAGATGAAGGACGACCGCGCGTCGAGGGACATGTTCGCGCGCGGTCGCGGCGGCGAAAGGCGGCGACGGCGGCGCGAGGCAAAATGACGACGACCGGTGGGCGTTCGTGATTCTTAAACTTGAAATCGATTGATTTTGACCAATCATGACCGCAAGGCGTACCCCCTTTGAGTGCCTTTTTTGTGTCCCAGCGCGAAATGATACAGTTGGCGAACGAACGTCGCGACGAATGATGAATGGAAATGGCACTGTACGTTACATATTAAAAACCATCGCGATCGTTGCCTCGTTCCATTGGTTCTGAGGGGTTTTTCTTTCGATGGTGAAAGATTGGTTTACGGGGGGGCCCACGCGCGGACGGAGCAATAGCCGCGCGTCAACGCGGGTTCGTCGACGAGTTCTTCGTCGTCGTGGTAGGCGTAGGCGGTATCTGGGCCGTCGAAATCTAACATGCCGCACGTCATAGAGACTTGTGCGGGGACTTCAAAGCTTACCGATGGGTACGTGCTGTGACTGTAGTAGGACGTAAAGACGACGACGTAGGATGCATCCTCGTCCAAGCTGACGAACGCCGCCGGCGCGTTCACCAGTGCGTTGTTTGAGTTTTTGTAGTAGTTGTTCCCATCGTACCAAGTGCCATCGGTGGCTTCCGGATCGGTGTTTGAATTTACGTTAATGTAGGCGTCGTCGTTGCCAAACGCCAAGTTTCGCGCGGGTTTGCCTGGATCGAACGAGTTCTTGTAGATGAGCATGACGTAGTCTCCGGTCGGGGAGACGGCGTGTTGCCAGCTCACGTGATAGATGCCAGATTCGCTCACCGTAAGGTCGATCGCCGAGTAATAATACTTTTCATCACCATTATTCGTAAACGATGAGCCGACGTATTCGGCTGTTTTAATGTTAAACTGATAAACATTATCAACTTTTGAACTGATTGTGCTCGTTTCCAGATCAAACGAGGATGCGTAACCGTTCAAGGTAAAGTCCATCTGACGACACGGTCCAGGGGAGGAAATGGTCGATCCGGACGCCGAGCACGTCGACGCACTCGTAATGAATTTACCACTCTCCACGCAATACTGAGCGCACGAGGCACCAACAGCGAGCGCGGCGCCGCACGAACCATCGCTCGCGCCGCTCCCGACGACACACGGCGCCGTCACGCAGTTTGCACCAGTGTAATTACCAGTGCATGGAACGCACGAAAACGAACTAAAATCAAACGAGCTTGATGTACCATCCCAACTGCATGTCACCTGCGAATCCTGGATAGAGTCCGCGTCGCACTCGATGTCACACTTCTCGCCGACTGGAATCATTCCATTGGCATCCAAGTCGCATGTCCCGCCTTCCCGCACCGGGTGTCCTATCGATTTCTCGGCCGTCACGTTGCACGGCGGAATACTGCAATCCGTGCCCGTGTGATCGGTGTAGTCATTGTCGATTAGCGATCCGGGTCCGTCGCAATTCGTACACGAGTCGCACGCCGTGCACGTCGGAGAGTTCAGCGCGCCCGACACAGCCGACGAGCTCGGCAAAGAACAAATCAAAGGCGTGTCTTGCACGCTACCTGATGCGCACGACACATCGCACGACCCGCCGACAGGAAGCGTGCTCAACGACGCACATGCGCCAGTCGTGTAGGTGGCGACATTGCATGGAGCAATCGCACAGTTCGCACCAGTGTAGTCGCCAGTACACGCCACACACGAAGGCGCATTGAACGAGCTTGATGTACCATCCCAACTGCACGTCAACTGCGAATTCTGGATAGAATCCGCCGCACACTCGATGTCACACGTCGCACCGACTGGAATCTTTCTGTTCGCGTCAGCCGCACATGTTCCACCGACGCGCAACGTGTACTGCGCCGATGTCGCGACCGTCAAGTCGCACGGCGGAATACTGCAATCCGCGCCCGTGTAATCGGTGTAGTCAAAGTCGGTTCTTCCGTGACCGTCGCAACTCGTACACGAGTCGCACGCCGTGCACGTCGGCTCAATCAATACGCCAACACCGCCTTGCAGCGTACATCTCAGCGGCGCGTCTCGCACTTCACCGTCTTCCGAGCACGACAACTTGCACGAACCGCCGACAGCGAGCGTAGCTGAGATTGCGCACGTTCCCGACGTTGTAAACGCAGACGTATCGCACGGCGCAATCGCGCAGTTCGCACCAGTGTAGTCGCCAGTGCATGGAACGCACGTAGGCGCATTGAACGAGTTCGTCTCCGTCGAGCTGTCGTAACTGCACACCAACTGCGAATCCTGGATGGAATCCGCCGCGCACTCAATGTCACACGTCGTACCAGATACGAACTTTCCATTGGCATCCAAGTCGCATGTCCCGCCGGCGCGCAACGTGTACCCCGCTGTCGTCACGCCCGTCACGTTGCACGGGATCGCCGCACAGTTAGCACCCGTGTGATCCGTGTAGTCGTAGTTGGTTCTCCCGGGGCCGTCGCAACCTGTACACGAGTCGCACGCCACGCACGTCGGGGCGTTCAATACGCCCACGCCGCCTTGCAGCGTACACTTCAATGGCGTATTTTGCACCAAGTTTGACCCGCACGACAAGTCACATTGAGCACCAACAGCGAGCGTATCCGCAACCGCGCATGACCCGAGCGTCGCAAACGCAGACGTATCACACGGCGGGATCTCGCAGTTTGTACCAGTGTAATCATTTTTACACACACACGACCACACGTTGTGCCCGAGCGTTGCGTCGTACACGTAAATCAAGTTGCGCGCGTTCGCGCCCGTACACGTCGGAGGCGTGAACCGCGCGCCAGCGCTATCCCACGCCGCCTCCAGCGCCTCCACCTCGGCGAGCAAAGATTGTTTTCCATTCGTACAAGTCGTTAGATTACCATCCATGATATCGATAGAAGCCGTCAGTTCTTCAAACAGCGCTTGCAAACGCGTCTCGATGTCGTATAACCGCGTGGATGGCGTGTCAAACGTGTCTTTGTACTCTGCGTACGCGTCTCCTTCAAAAACTACGGCGTCGGCGCTGATAGTCACTCCCCCGCTCGCCTTGACCGTCATCGCACCCCCGTCCGCGTTCTCCACCTCGACAACATTGGTACCAATATCCTTCACCAGCGGCCACGTCGCGGCGCGAGTCTCGCGCACGCATAACGCGGCGACAAACACGGCAAAGGTAACCGCCAAGCGTCTTCGCCGAGTCCCCGGCTCTCGCAACCACCGCGCCGTCGTCGCGCGTGCACGCATTCGTTTGTGCGATTGAACGCCTGAGAATGTGTTACTCCTCGCCGTCGCTGTATGTTTCGTTTGCACTGGCCCAGGCGTACGCCGGCGTATGCGGCGCGCTCATCGCGCGCGATGCGCTCATCGCCGCGCGCGCCGCGCGCCATGCACCAAATGTGCCAGCTGTCATATTTAGTCATCCTGGTCGGGGTCGTAGGCGACGAGGGCGCACGCGCCGCGCGTCAACGCGGTGTCGGCGACGAGCTCGGCGTCGTCGTGATATGCGTATTCGCTGTCTCTGCCGTCGAAGTCCAAGTTGCCGCACACTAGGTTCAGCGTACTGGGAATGGCTGTGTCTTTTTCATACGTGGTCATCACGAGCACGTACTTTGTGTCAGCCTTCAACGACACGAATATTGACGGTCTGGTATTGTACTGTGCGCCATCAAACCAAGGTACGTAGGTATACCCAGTCGCATTTAATGCATCGTCATTGCCGTACTTCAAATTGGATTCTGGATCTCTTGGGTCAAACGAGTCCTTGTAAATCAGCATCGAAGTGTCGTACTCAGTTTCGCCCGCCGCAAGTCGATGACCGATGTGATAGACCGCGTCTCGATCCACTGTGAGCTTGAACGCGGTATAATAGAATAAATACGCTCCATTTGAAGCCCAGTCACCGATGTAATCGCCGTTAGCATTGAAGTAGCCAGAAGCCACGGCTACCACTGATAATTTAAATGAGGACGCATATCCAGTCACGGTAAAGTCCATCTGACGACACGGTCCAGGGGAGGAAATGGTCGATCCGGATGCCAAGCACGTCGACGCACTCGTAATGAATTTACCACCCTCCACGCAATACTGAGCGCACGAGGCACCAACAGCGAGCGCGGCGCCGCACGAACCATCGCTCGCGCCGCTCCCGACGACACACGGCGCCGTCGCACAGTTTGCACCAGTGTAATTACCAGTGCATGGAACGCACGTAGGCGCATTGAATGAGGCTGTGTCCGACGAGCTGTCGTAACTGCACGTCAGCTGCGAATCCTGCGCGGAACCTGCCGCGCACTCAATGTCACACGTCGCGCCAGATATGATCTTTCCATTGGCATCCAAGTCGCATGTCCCGCCGACGCGCAACGTGTACCCCGCCGATGTCGCGAGCGACAGGTCGCACGGCGGGGACACACAGTTAGCACCCGAATAATCAGTGTAGTCAAAGTTGTTCTTTCCAGGGCCATCGCAATCCGTACACGAGTCGCACGCCGTGCACGACGGAGCATTCAATACGCCCGCGCCATCTTGCAGCGTACACGTCAGTGGCGTGTCTTGCACAGAGCCTTCCGAGCACGACAAGTCGCACGACCCGCCGACAGCGAGCGTAGCTGAGATTGCGCACGTTCCCGACGTTGTAAACGCAGACGTATCGCACGGCGCAATCGCGCAGTTCGCACCAGTGTAGTCGCCAGTACATGGAACGCACGTAGGCGCATTGAACGAGGCTGTGTCAGTTGAGCTGTCGTAACTGCACGTCAGCTGCGAATCCTGCACCGAGCCTGCCGCACACTCGATGTCACACGTCTCGTCAACTGGAATCCTTCCATTCGCTGCAGACGCACATGTTCCACCTTCACGGAACGTGTACCCAGCCGATGTCGCGAGCGACAAGTCGCACGACAGAATACTGCAATCCGCGCCCATGTAATCGGTATAGTCAAAGTTGTTCTTTCCAGGGCCGTCGCAGTCGGTGCACAAGTTGCACTCCGTGCACGTCGGGGCGTTCAATACGCCCGCGCCATCTTGCAGCGTACACGTGAGTGGCGTGTCTTGCACGGAGTCTTCCGAGCACGACAAGTCGCACGACCCGCCGACAGCGAGCGTAGCTGAGATTGCGCACGTTCCCGACGTTGTAAACGCAGACGTATCACACGGCGCGATCGCGCAGTTTGCACCAGTGTAGTCGCCAGTGCATGGAACGCACGTAGGCGCATTGAACGAGTTCGTCTCCGTCGAGCTGTCGTAACTGCACACCAACTGCGAATCCTGGATGGAATCCGCCGCGCACTCAATGTCACACGTCGTGCCAGATACGATCTTTCCATTGGCATCCAAGTCGCATGTCCCGCCGGCGCGCAACGTGTACCCCGCCGATGTCGCGAGCGACAAGTCGCACGGCGGGGACACACAGTTAGCACCCGAATAATCGGTATAGTCAAAGTTGTTCTTTCCAGGGCCGTCGCAGTCGGTGCACAAGTTGCACTCCGTGCACGTCGGGGCGTTCAATACGCCCGCGCCATCTTGCAGCGTACACGTGAGTGGCGTGTCTTGCACCGAGTTTGACCCGCATGACAAGTCGCATTGAGCACCAACAGCGAGCGTATTCGCAATCGCGCACGACCCGAGCGTCGCAAACGCAGACGTATCACACGGCGCGATCGCGCAGTTTGCACCAGTGTAATCGCCAGTACACGCGGTACACTCTGGGCTATTGAAGTAGTTCGTATCCGTCCCGCTGTCGTAGCTGCACATGAGTGGCGACACTTGAGACGTGCCCACGCCACAATCGATGTTACACGTCGCACCGACTTTAATCTTACCGTTGGCATCCTGGTCGCATGCCTCGCCTGGACGCAACGTGACCCCCGCCGACGTCGCGAGCGACAAGTCGCACGGAGGAATTTTGCAGTTCACGCCCGTGTAGTCGGTGTAGTCAAAGTTGTTCTTTCCAGGGCCATCACAATTCGTACACGAGTCGCAGCTTGTACAAAGTGGAGCGTTCAATACGCCAACACCGCCTTGCAGCGTACACGTCAACGGCGTGTCTTGCACGGAACCCGACGCGCATGATAAATCGCATTGAGCACCAACAGCGAGCGTATTCGCAATCGCGCACGACCCGAGCGTCGTAAACGCAGACGTATCACACGGTGGGATCTCGCAGTTTGTACCAGTGTAATCATTTTTACACACACACGACCACACGTTGTGCCCGAGCGTTGCGTCGTACACGTAAATCAAGTTGCGCGCCCCCGGCTCCGTACACGTCGGAGGCGTGAACCGCGCGCCAGCGCTATCCCACGCCGCCTCCAACGCCTCCACCTCGGCGAGCAACGCCGTTCGTCCATCCTCGCACGTCTTCACCCCGTCCGTCAGCGTTGGCACGTCATTCTCAGCCGCCTTCAACGCCGTCCGCAACGACTCCACGCGATTCTCCATGTCAAACAACCGCGCCGACACATCCGCCATCGCCCCAGCCCCGCTCGCGTCATACTCCGCATACGCTACCGTCTCAAACACCACCGCATCCGTGCGCACGAACGTCCCACCACGCGCGCGAATAATCGTATCCCCGCTCCCTTCGCGCGCGCCCACCTCGACGACGTTGCGCTCGAGATCCTTGACGATCGGCCACGTCGCCTGCGTCGTCGTCTGCGCCACGATCCCGCGCGACGACGCGCACAACACACACACCAAGGCGATCACCGTCACCATCATTCGCGTCCGCGGCACCCACCGCGCGCGACGCGACGCCATCGGCGACGACCGCGACGCGCCAACCACCTGGCGCGTTCTCATTCTTCAATCAATCTCGCGCGACCCTTGTCGCACCGCACCGCACCGCACCGCACCGCGACGTGCGAGCACAGCGCGCACGCGAATCTCACGCGCGCCACCGATGATCGACCCTCCACGATCGGTCGCGCGCGCGTCTGATGCCCGGCGCAACGCATCAATGGAACGCATTTCTGAGCCGCGTCCACCCATAAAAAAAGTTCCGCGGAACTTTTTTAGCGCACGTATTCAGGTGTCACGCGACCGCACACACACACCCATGATGGCCATTATGCTTGCCATATACGTACATACGCCCCACATGGGGTCGTGATAACACAGGTGTGTGCGCCCCTATACCCTACTGTATAGCGTAGAGTATGGGGCCCCGACATGGTCGTTGGCTGCGCGCGCGGGTCGCGACAGCGCGACGCGCGGCGCGCGTCGCGGTCGCGCGAGACGGTGGCATCGAGCGCGCGGGTGGTCGAGCGCATCGCGCCGAGCGTCGTTCGCGCGGGTGAAGTGCGTCGCATCGCGCGAGACATTGCGCGCGAACGTCGTGGGATTCGATTGAATTATATTGGGATTAGAGCGCGGCGGCGTCGGTGGTCGATGACGACGACGACGACGACGATGGCGAGCTCGCGAGGCGATGCAGACGCGATGGGTGATGG
>JACLAB010008438.1_pt1 | contig 24115 bp, 20 predicted proteins | sample 8027921 | NCBI WGS metagenome assembly JACLAB01 (sample SAMN15725117, study PRJNA655200) | protist metagenome | isolation source: fluorescence activated cell sorting (FACS) single amplified genomes of... | place: USA: West Boothbay Harbor, Gulf of Maine | collected 2000-07-19
TTTTTATACGCCACCGTTGGCGGTTGCGAGATTGTTTATGATTTTGATGACGATAATCATTTGAAGCCTGAGGGATTTGAGGCGTTGAGTTCGTGGGAGCGATTTGATGCGCGGTTATCCACGAACACGCACGTGTTTAATCCATATCCGTATTTCCAACCGTCGAACAACGAGACGATTTGGCCGAGAGGTTTCCCGCTGCAGTTTATACGCCAGAAAGATACATACGACGCCACGATGGAGCCTTCCTCCGAACCGTTCAAAAATCTGGCCGTCATTCAATCTCTTGCTGATCATGATCCTGATGTTGATGCCATTTATAGACTCACGCACTCATTGCCCGTGAGCTTCAACCGCAAAAAGACAATCGTTATACCAGAACGCGGGGTGTATACGCCGTGGAACGCGCAGGCGGTATTAGTGTCGCGTCCAGCCTTTTTTGGATTACTTCTTCCGGTGACAGTCACTGGTAGAGTGAGTGATATTTGGCGTAGCTATATCACCGAACGCTTGCTGTGGGATACCGACTATAAGTTGGCTTTTGCGTCTTCCTTTGTCACGCAATATCGCAACCCGCATTCATACATGGTGGACTTTGTCGATGAAGACGATTTGTACAACAAAGTGGATGACATGCTTCAAGCTCTAGCGGGATGGTCTAGCGCGAAGCACGCATCTTTGTCATCCGCATACATTGATCTCGTGACAAAACTCGTCGACGAGTGCAACCTCTTGGGTCGAGACGATTTACATCTCGCCAAAGCTTGGGTCAGCGACCTTGAGCGCGTCGGTTATGTCTGGCCGTCGTTCAGACAGACCCGCATGGAGACTCGGACATTACAAAAAGTACCAATCGTCGACGAACGTCATTTGGGCACCGACGGTGACGCGTCGAATGCTTTGAATGCGTCAAGCGCGCCGACAGTCGTCGAGGGTGGCGGAAGAACGGCGGCAAGGATTAAGCTTGGAGGTTTCATCGTGACCCGGAATGACAACTACGGAGGAGATTTGGTTGGAAGATCAACTTTAGCCTTAAGAAGAATGATCGAGGTATTCGACGAAGTCGTCGTCGTTGACATGAATACCCCCGTTGGTACTCCACCATTTCTCGCGCTTTTACCCGCCGACATCTCAGGCGCTAGAAATATCAAGTCTGTCGTGGTTTCTCCCGAGATGTGCGCTCGCGAGCTCGGGGCTGCCTGTGAAGACAAAATGTACGAATTACTAGCCCGTAATATTGGCCTTCGTGAATCAGCAGCGGATGTGGTGGTGTCGACAAATTCAGAAATCATCGTTCCGTCGCGGTCAGCGCTCAATGAAATCATCAAACAAGCGTCATTATTTGACGACAAGAACGCCGTAATTTTAGAACGCGTGAATATCCCTCAAATGCAAGCGCAAAGTATAGCGATAAGCAAAGGAACCGAAGGAACAGAGGGAGTAAAAATGAGTAGATCGGTGCGCGTTCAGGATTTCCGCGTTGGTCCGGCTGGCCTCATGGAAGTATCAATTATCGGGGACTGTGGAGATTTCCAAATGGCCCATCGTGACTTGTGGCAGAAAATAGGTGGCTTCGCCAAGAATCAGCATGGACACAACTTTGGTGACTCCGATGTCATATCTCGATGGCTTTCGTCGTCTGCCACCGTGCACGTCGCAAACGTCAAAGTGTATCACGTCTCTCACACTTCGCACAAGCACGATAAACCAGCGACTTGGAATCCAGAACCAAGGTTTACAGTCGTTCAAAATGCAGACGGATCAAAGCGCATCATGTCGACGTGGATGGTCGCGTAAAGCCGCGTTCGACGGTCCACCACGTAGCCCGCGCGTGTTGTAAATACACTTACATAGACATTCCAACGCTCCACTACGACTGTCTTCGAAATCACGCATATGGTCCGTTTGGACACGATAATGTCACGCGCACGAAGACCTCGCGCCCGCATCGCACGCCATCCGTCTTTTCTTGTCACGCGACGAGCTTAGTTAGAAGGTACGTGTCGCGCGCGACAAAACATCGATCAGACGCGTGTACACGTGCGCGCTCGCGAATCACGCGTGCGTGCGCGCGAGTGCGAGTCGCACGCGCGCGCACGCGCGGTGAGGCGATGTCGCGATCGTGGGCGGGTGACCCTAGGGCGGATGGAGGTTGTGCGACGACGACGACGACGACGACGACGACGACGAGTACTACTCGATATAACGCACGCAAACGATGGATATGTTACGTATCTATCGTTTCTTGCGCCAAACGAGGGTTCGTGTGCGTCGTACGTGCGTCGTGCGCGAGCCGTGGGCGCGGCGTGGGCGCACGATGGGAAAGCCCTAGTGGATGCGCGCGCGACGACTTTCGTCGTCGAGAGCGCCGGACGCTGGACGGTTGGCGCGGCGCGCGGGCGGTGAACACTCACTCGAGTGCTTTCGTGTGTGTTTGATGTCGTTCGCGAAACTGACGTTGACGCGTGCTTGTCGTATTTTACAGAAATGGGTAACCAACGCGCCCGATCCCGTGGTTTGCGCCACGGCACCCGCAACTTGTTCTCCCGCGGTCACCGTGAGCATGGTACGTTGAACACCACGACGTACTTGCGTACGTTCCGTGTGGGCGACTACGTTGACATCAAGGTGAACTCGTCTCAGCAAAAGGGTATGCCGTACTTGCAGTACCAAGGGAAGACTGGCATCGTGTGGAACGTGACCCCGCGCGCGGTGGGTGTGGAGATTAACAAGACCATCGGTGGTCGCATCGCTCGTAAGCGCATTCACGTGCGCATCGAACACGTGCAACACTCCCGATGCCGTGAGGATTTCATCGCCCGTCGTGCGGTGAACGACAAGGCGCACCACGAAGCGAAGTTGGCTGGCAAGAAGATCGTGACCAAGCGCGCCGTCACTGGGGCTCCGCGTGAAGGCTTTGAATTGACTAACGTCAAGACTGAGCTCTTGACTCCGATCCCGTACGATATCGTGCGTGAAGGTATCAAGTACTAATCTCTTAGCAACGGATCGATTTGGTTTGTGTAATGGCAGTTTGACTGTTTAAAAAAATTGTCCTTGTCACCTGTCTCATCTTTGATTTTTTGACTCGTCAGTCGCGCCTCGATTCGCCTCGAAACCTCACAACTCGTCTCCACAAATGTTGGAAGGTTATGATTTTCACTTAGGTCCGGGAGCGATTGCGCATTGGAAAAATTACGACGCAAAGCTTGCCGAAGCGGGCGTGGTTCGAACCGTGATTCAGGCGGACTCTTTGGCAGCTCAGGTGGGAGACCGTGTCACGTGGCATTCGCGCGTGACTTGCAGGAAGAAGATTGGCGGTGGCGAATGGGAAGATGTCACGTTCTACATGCAAGATGGCACTCAACCATATGGTTTGGAATTGGCTATCCAAGGATTGAAAGCAGGAGACAAGATTGCATGCGTACTGCAAGGAAAATCAGCACTAAGTGATCTCGATGTGACGGCTGAACGACGCGACTGCACCGATGCGCTCTCGGTGCAGTGCGATCTTTTAAGCATTGACGAGGGCTGGGGCGAGCCAGTGGCGATGTGTGCGCACGCGAAATGCCAATTTGGCAAAGCTATGAATGATTTGGGGAAAAAGTTATACGCAGCGAAGGATTTCGAGCGCGCTCACAGGAAGTTTTATGCCGCCGCCGTCGTTTTCAACATGCGCGAACCAGAGACTGGCGGCTACATATGCAATCCCCAAGGCAAGGCAAACAATGAAAAGTGTTTCAAGATTGCTCGATTGGTATACTATAATCTCGCTCAACTCATGTACGTGAAGAAAGATTGGAAAGAATGTGAGTCATACTGCGACGACGTCCTGGAAACAAATCCCGGGGCGGATCAAAACCAAATTCGCGCCAAAGCTTTGTACCGTCGCGGATGCGCTCGAATCGAGCTCAGCAAATGGAGTCGTAGTGACGAAGATGTACGCCACGAGTCCGCTGAAGCTGATTTATTACGTGCTCATGATCTCTGGACAGAGATTGACATCGATGCACCGTTTCGTGCGATTTACACGAAGCGCGCACAACAAGCCGCCAGAGAAGCTGTCCTTCCAAACGCCGCTCGAGTTCCCGAGGAATCAGCCGCGACGGCGACGACAGAGGAAGAATGTCCCCCACCCGACGCGAATGGTTGGAAATACTATGGCATTCTACCGCACGGCGACCATTACGACGTGTTGGATGTGTTACGAACCATTCGTGAAGAAAATATCGATCAAGTGCTTTCGTTTTGCTCCCAAGCTGAATATGAAGAACGCATCAGCGAACGCCAACGCTTCTACAACGAGCTGTTAAAATACGACGAGCTGGGAGAGTGCAAGGGCACATGGGTCAAATAATACGCGTGCGCAGACTGTTATAATTACAAACAACACTTTCTTTCTTCGTACTTTTACTTTTCCAACCGCGACGCGCCCGCTTGGTCGATGATCCACGTCACGTCGCCAGTCACCAAAGCTGCTGGTATCGATCCATCGAGCGGGGCTTGCTCGAGAATAATCGCAGTCATCTCAGCCTTTCCCTCACCAGAAGCCACGAATACCTTCTCTCGCGCGGCATTAACGACGGGTAATGAAAAAGTAATGCGCTCGGGCGGCGGCTTGGGCGAGTCGGTTATCGGTAAAATCCACCCCTCGGTCACGCTTAACAGCTCGTGATTAGGAAACAACGAGCAAATGTGTCCATCTGGCCCAAAACCGAGCAACAACAAGTCAAATACAGGCAATCCTTGATCATTCACACCAATCACATCCGGCGTCAGCGCCTTTAAAGCATCTTCATATGCCTTTGCGCACCCAGCCGCCGCGCCCGCATTCGTCTCGCACAACGTCTCATCAATCGCATACAATTGCGACTTGGGCACATTCACGTCATTAAATAGCGCCTTCATCGCACCACCATAATTCGATTCATCATCATCGTGCGGAACACATCGTTCATCTACCCAAAACACCCGCCACTTTGTAAAATCCACGTCGGCGTAATCCTTCACCGACGCGAGCGCCTTGACCAGAGACCCACCGGCGAGGGCGATAGAAAACACCCCTCGACTCGCGATCGCTTCAGCGCTACGCGCGCGCACCAGCGCCCCCATGGTTTTACTCGCGTCGTTAACCACCGTTCGCGTGCCTGGAGCCACCACCGCGCCGTCTGCGTCCCCGCCCGCGCGGCGCATCACCATCGTCCTCAATCGTCTCGTCGTCGCCACACGCGTCGTCGCCGCCGCCGCCGCCGCACGCGTCGTCGTCGTCAGCGATACCCCCATGAACACACTCGCACGCGATGCGCGATGTGCGATGCGCGATGCGCGGCGTTCAATGACGACATCGCTCGGTGCGCCAACAATCATCGACATTCTTCGACGCACACCGAGCTCACGTTATGTCGGCGACGAGACGATTGATCAAACCCCTGCTCGACCGCGTGCTCGTGGAAAAAATCACGCCACCGACGAAATCGCTCGGTGGCGTGCTGCTCCCAGAGTCCATGACCGCGGGGAAGGTGCGCGAACGCATCGGTGGGCGCCGCCCGAAGCGTGAGGAAAGAAGTCTCGATGCGTTGGTTTTGGGTCGCGTCGCGCGTGACTGACGATGTGTGTTGCCTCGCGCGTGTGATGAATAGTTGAATGAGGGCATGGTTGTAGCGTGTGGACCGGGAAGACGGACGATGACGGGAGAGCTCGTGCCGCTCGGTGCGTGATTGGCGTCTTCCGCGTAAAGGCAAACGTTTCGACACTCGCGCGCTCGGCTCTTTGTACTGCGACAGTGCGTACTGACTGTGTGAACTATGTATACGTATACACAGATGTGAAAGATGGTGATACGGTGGTGTTACCCGAATTCGGTGGTACCGCGATTAACGTCGGCGATAAGGAGATGTTTGTGTATCGCGAAGAGGAGCTCATCGGCGTCGTGCCAAAGTAAATAGTAAGTCAAATCTTTACGCGCGACGCATGTCATGGTCTTGAACCACGCATGACAACTACCAACGCATTGATTTGGTTCATCGCGCTATTCATCTCCGTCGTTGTCGTCACGCACGCACGCATAGCAACCTCTTTTTTTAATCCAAACCTTTGCTTGGAATCCACGCGTCTCAGCCCACGCGAGCGTCTCGTCGTCACACCACGCCGCACGCGCGTGCGTCGCGCAACCCGCACGGCGCAGCTCGATAATCGATTCGCGGACTCGTTGTCAACGCCCGCGTTCTCGCTTGGCCCGTTCGTTGTCGTTCATTAAAACGCTCGCGCGCTCGACGGGTGGTTTAAACTTCAATCGCTGACGCCAAACATGACAACATCCGCGGCGCCGCGTGGATCGAAGAAGCGTCGTTTAGCGCACGCCACGGGCGGAAAGGATGGCGAGATAGATGACGAAGGAGATGCGGCGATGACGGCGGCGTCGACGGCGACGACGTCGGCGGTGAAGAACACCAAGAAGCAGGCGAAGACGAGCGAGACGGGTGAAGACGCGTGGAGCGCCATCGCGCGTCGTCGACAGCTTGAGACGTCGACGTCTGGTCTAGCGGATGACGTAGAGACGCTTGAGACGTGTAGGAACGATTTCGCCGCGTGGTCGGCGTCGATGCGAGATATGCGAATGTTATTGTCTGGGTGCGACTGGTTGACTGGGCTGGTGTCGAGCGAGGCGTCTTACGAGGAGATTATGGAAGCGGCGTTTATGAAAGGTAAACCACTGCATGACGACGCACAGTGGCCGTCAATTAAGACTAAAGTGTCATCGTACGCGATTGAGTTGATCAAAGCGTGTGCGAAGGCGTTTGATTCGCTGAGTGCCATCGTCAAGGATGATGTTGAGGACGACTGGACCAAGAATGAACGCTCGGCGGCGACGGCGATGGTGCGACTGCTTACGTTTCGTAAATTACCGCGTGTTCCCGTACAAGATAAAGATATGGTAACCGCGCCAAGGCAAATAGAATCGTACATAAGCACGTTACGGGAAGAGATAAAAGCGGAAGAATCGACTGGAGGAATTCGCAGCACGTGTAAAGGGCGGACGATTCTCCACGTCGAGGCGATGATTCAGGCGTTTAAGATTATCAAGACGAGCATGGAATATTGCGCACGAACGCTGTATCTCCGATTTTTTAAGCCATTGCACACGTATACCCGTGGTGATATTCAAGCGAAGACTTTCCCGTCGAATATATACTTTGTTTGCTGGACAAACTTGACGGTTCATGTGGCGTGCGATTTGTGCGCAGAACGTGTCACGCGTCAGCGTATGGAGGTGTACGCGCCGCACAAGGGTGACTTTCAACAGCTGATACGTGAATTGACGGACAAACTGTACGTGAATATCCCGTCGAACATTCCCGAGGCGATTAAGTATGAACAATCTGGTAAGTACTGGTCCAGAGATTTGGTGGAGCTCGTGCAAGCGCTTCCTGACCTCAGGATTACGATTCCTGTCCGGCAGCGATTTGAAAACAAAGTCAGACGCGATGTTAAGTCATCAGAAAAGTTTCAGAAGAAGCTCGCGCGGTTAGTATTCGATTGTATCGGGTTTTCAACGAGTAATCCGGTGTTGATTGAGTTGAGCGAGAACGATGAGAACTTCACAAACGCCATCATCGAAGTGCTCAAGAAATTTAAGAGTCACTCGGTGAAACTCATCGCGCGCGATTCACTTCTCAAACTGAATCGTCACTTGAAAATCGCGCTAGAAGTGTCGAAGATTACAAAACAAATTATTCAGGCGGAAACAGCAGATGAGGTTTTGGAGACCAAGTTGAGTAGCGCATTGACGATGCTTTCCGTCATGTTCACGATTGATTCAAAAGAGTTGGCAAATACTTCATCTTTGGTGCCGCTTCTGATTGATGTGTTTGAACTGCGAAACAAATGCGCCGGTCCCCCAAATTTTGACATCGAGGCTCAAGTGTGCTCACTTTTGGCCTGTTTAGCAATTGGTCAAAACAGAGAGAACCTTCGAGCACAACAAGAAGGTAATTTCAATTTTGTCAACACGACGGTGCAAACTGCCGTGGCTCAGAGAATCGACAGCATCGGACCAATCGTTTGTGACTTATTACGTCATGTTCGAAGCACTACGATCTCGCGGGCTAAGAAGAACAAACATAAAGTTGAACAAATTGGTGTAAGTGTATTGGCGGCTCTAGCGATGTTTACTCGAAAAAACGAGGAGTTGCAGCGAGCGTTTAAAGATTTGGGCGTCATTGATCTTTTGCTTGGAATATTAGAACGGAAAGATGTGCATTGTTCGCGTGGCGCATCGGCGGCGATTCTCGCCATGGGCGAACATCGGCAGTTGTTGCGTTCATTGTATGAACCCACTGCGCTCATGGATGATGCTTGTGAGAGAATCACTGATGTTTCTGGGTGGAACATAGATGCTCTTCGCCGTTCCCTTCGCGCAATTGCAGAGCTCATCAAAGATTCTCCCTCTAGCTTGATGTTGGTCGATCAAATCACAGAACTCATCTGTGAGGATTGGCAGTTGATAATTATCGCCGATTTCATCAGAGACGATATCACGAGACATACAAAGGTGGCTGGGATTTCTTCAAGAAAGTGCGAAGAGTTTACGCGGAAATTGCTCAGACGAGAAGTGATCGAACTTGATTCATTAGTGGATGGCTTGCAAGGAGAACCGGACATGACTATCAAGGAGAGAAACAAATTTGACGGGAACTTAGATGTCGACCGCCTGTACGAGGATTGCGACGTTGATGTAGACGTTAACGCGCACTATTTCCCAATCGTCAAATCAGGATGTATTTTAGTCAAATATTTTAAGAATCGAGCGCCACTGGACGAAATTACGGACATTCTCATGGAGGTGGACACAAGTGGTAGAGGAGCTAGTGTTGGTGTCATTCCACCGCTTTTGACTTTGATGCAAAAGTGCCGGCGCCTACACGAGAACAATTTGATTGAAGAAAAACAAGTTCCTGGAATAGCCGATATAGAAAAAGAGGCGTGTTACGTCATTGGATTATTGGCAGGTAAAACAGTCAATCAGAACAAGCTCGTGAGGCAAGAAGACGCTCTTGAACATCCTCCAAGCTCAGATGTCAACGTTGAGAAGATTGACGTTGTGAGCGAGTTGGTCCCACTTCTTGAGCGATGTCACCCAAGTCAAGGTAGTGGTCCCACGGCGAGCGTTGCGAGACGCGCCGCAGATGCGATTACAAATTTGGCACATGAAAACAATAGAATAAAGAATATAATCCGTGAACGTGGTGCTATTCCTCCACTTGTGAAGCTTCTTGATGCAAAAGATGCAAAGTTAAAGCGGTCTGCGGCGAGTGCGCTACGTACGTTGGCTTTCAAAAATGGCGAAAATAAGAATCAAATAGTCGAATATGGAGCTCTTCCGTCGCTGATATTCATGGTTCGATCGGCAGATCCGCTTATTCATAAAGAAGCTATTGGCGTCATTGGAAATTTGGTGCACTCATCGGCACACATCAAGCGACGCGTCCTCGATCAAGGAGCACTTCAACCTGTCATTGAGTTATTGAAGTCCACTTGTGCGGAGAGCCAGCGCGAGGCTGCGTTGTTACTCGGTCAATTTGCAGCGCGCCTCGATCCTCCAGGACAATCTGATCCGGATTATAGAACGAAAATCGTCCAGCGAGGGGCAGTGCAGTCGTTGATAAAGATGCTACACCATCGGGATCCTGGTCTTCGCGAGATGGCTGCATTCGCTCTTGGTCGCTTAGCACAGCTCGGAGACAACCAGGTTGGAATATGCCACTCCGGTGCTCTTCAGCCCCTTTTATGTCTCTTGGGATCTGAAATTGAAGATATTGCCGACCACATTCGTTCCACCAACACGGTAAACAAATCTGAGGATGACATTGAAAATGAGGCGAAACGTTTTGTTGAAAACTTACAGCACAACGCCGCATTTGCTCTTTACGGCTTGGCAGAAAACAAAGACAACATTCCAAAGATGATAATAGAGAATGCCTACATGCGTCTCAGAAACTGCTCTCTGCTGGTGCCAACTTCTGAACAGTGCGTAACTAAAACGGTCAAGCGCATTGAAGAAAAAATCAAGGACGATGTATTAAATTACCTCACATATGTGATTGGTAATGGCAAGCCTTTAGATCGTCAGCGGTCGACACTTGCATTGGCGTTTTTGTGCAAGCCAGCGGATATGCCAAATGTGTTTCTTACTCATGGTGGTCTCGATGTGATTGCCGACTTGCTGCTCAAGGACAACCCAGCCGAACCACTTCACTACTCGGGTGGAAGCAGTAAGCTGGTGGTGAACATTGCCATGGAGGCTCTTCGCGCGATTAAACGCACAATGTGCACCTCGAACGAAGATTTGCACGTTGTCATGCCACCGCGACCTTCAACACCTACGGCCGTAGAGAACCTACCAAGAAATTGGTATTTCAAAGACCCAGAGTTGTCGGACATTACTTTTACGTGCACCGAACACGACAAGAAAGATCCTTCAAAGCCTGGCACTCCGAACGGTTTCAGCGCACACAGAATTGCTTTCGCGCACGCGTCTAATGAATTTCTTTCGATCATCGATAAAGCTGTGCAAGATCCTAGCAAACGCATGCCCAATGGCGTCGTACATGTTGAGTTGGAAGACGTTGATGGGGAAGTATTTCAGTGCATGCTGGATTTCATTTACACGGGCACTGTTGATGAGCTCTCTGCCTTGAACGAACAAGATTTTTTGCAAGACAAGTATCCTTTAATTCTTGAGCACGCAACGAGATTTGGAATGGTTGGTTTCAAATATTTGTTCGAAAAGTTGTTCATCGAACACGCAGACTTGGCGGGTTTTTCCATGGATGAGCGAATCGCGCTTTACGCGACCGCGCAGTCCTACGACTGCAAGTCTCTTCAAGAGTTCATCTTGGAGCACGCACTCGATTATTTCGATCGCACGGATAATATTCAAGAACTTCGCACGCATGTATCGAATATTATCTCGGCGTTTGGTCAGGGAATGGTCACTTATGTGAAATCCGTCCTGCAGCGCGCCGAAGTGGTTGCCGAAGCGGGCGCAGACGCCGCGCACGTCGCCCTGGATGCGGATCAGATGATAGATTGACGCTCACTCTCATCGGGTAGAACACTATGAAGCATACATTGATGAATTAAATGCATATTGTTGTGAATGTTACAACGACTAAGCGCCTCCTCAGCGAATCTGAATCTCTCGAACTAATGTCTCACCCCTTCCTCTTCTTTAAATGATGAGCGCCTTCTTAAGCAAAGCACCAACCGTGTCCGACGGCTGTGCACCCTTGGAAATCCAGTCCTTAATCGCCGGCGCATCGAGGGAAGACTGCTTGCGGATCGGATCGTACCAGCCCAACTGTTGGATGGGCAAGCCGTCGCGACGCGAGCGCGAGTCAATAGCGATGATGCGGTAAAACGGTTCCTTCTTGCGGCCCATGCGGGTGAAACGAATCTGTGTGTGTGCGTGCGGGTCATACAACGAGCGCCATCGTCAGTCATCTGCGTGCATTCTTGGCTCTCACCAACGCGTGACTCGACGCGGTACGAACCCTGATGGTCAACCAAAGGTCTCATCGCGCGCGCGCGCCCCTGTTCGCATAGGGTTCTAGGTCTTCCTCGCCGATGCCCATTCGGCCATCGGTCGCGTCTATCGCGTCGACGACACGTACCGCCACCTTGTTCTCCACGCGCAAAGTCGCACGAGCACCCGAAACTCTCTTTTCCGCCTGCGTCACGCGTGAAATTATAATCGCGTCGTCGTCAGTCACCACACATCGTCACCCACGTCACGTCCCATCACCCTCGCGAGGGTCGCCGCGACCGTCACCCATCGCATCCGCGTCGCGTCTCCTCGCATCGCTCGCGCGCGTACCTTGACCGCGACGCGTTGGCCGACGACGGCGTTACCGAACGTTAAACTCGCAGACATGTTTCGCGTGTGACGCACGCGAGAAGTGACGTCGCGACGCGCGCGCGCGAGGCGCGAGAGAGGCGCGCGCCCGCCGACACGTCCCGGACGTCATCGCGCCCAGGCATCTTCAAGGGTGGTGCGTGATGGTTGTTTTGAGTATCACACTATAGGAGATACATCGCGGGTTTGGAGAAATGTGTACTGCGTGAATGTGGGTTTGATGGACTTATGGGATGTACAGTATTGGGAGGTGGGTTTATGTCGGACATACGGCGCCATACGGGGTGAGCGTCCCTCGCGGGCGTCGCTCTTCACCCAGGGTCGCGCCAATAGTTCCGTCTCTTTGCGACGCACGACGAGTCGAATCGAAACATGTTGAACGCCGACGGTGAAAACGTAGACCTCTACATCCCGCGCAAGTGCTCGTGGACGAACAGATTGATCACCGCGTCCGACAAGGCGTCGGTGCAGTTGAACGTCGGGCACTTGGATGCGAACGGCGTGTACAACGGATCGTACACGACCATGGCGCTCTCGGGCTACGTCCGCATGAAGGTAGGTCGATGATGCGATTATTATTGTTGTGGTTTGCGCGTTTACACGGCGTTCGTCGTCGTCGACGAACGCGTTCGACGCGAGATTCCACGTCGCGCGATGGATGACTTAGGGTTTTTTTGACCCTCCTCGAGTCGCGCGGGTGTCGAGCGCGCGCGCCCCGTTCGCCCTCGGGTGTGTCGCATCCCGTGCGCGTGACGTGGTGATTCACACTCAAGAGTGATATCGCTTCTCTCGCGCGCGTGCGTGGACGATCATAATCGGTGGCGTCGACGACAGCTCCCGAAGATGGTCGTGTGAGCGCGATCGATCGCGGCTTTGAGTCGCTCCGCAACGACACTAACCGCCGCGCTTTCTTTCGTTTACACATCGCACAGGGTGAATCTGACTCTGCTCTCGACTTGTTGTGGCAGAAGAAGAAGGCCACCATCAACCAAGCGTGAGACAATTGATTGTAGGCTGGAGGCGAAGAACGTAGGTGGCGATGAGATAGATTCGGGCGTAGTACTAGACTGTAATACCGAACATCTCAGTGATTATACGCGCGGCGCCCACAATGGTTGCTCTCTGCAACGACACGTCACGTGTCAACATATTCGTGAACATCATATTACAAGATTAAAGTATACTTATCGCTCAGGCGGGGTTTAGTTGTTTTCATTGCGCGTTCCACCGCGAAACGCCGCGCGTTTGTTCGCGCGCGGTCGCCCGCGGGGCGCACTTCGAGCATTATTCTTCCGAGCGACGGCGGAGTTGACAAACTCCGCATCGTCGTCAGACTTGCACTTAATCAGCCTTGATAAGCTTTTGCACACCGCCCGCAACCTTGACGCCCCACGCCGCGAGCGCAATATTCACCAAAAGTTGCACCTTCCACGTCTGCGCGACAAACGGGCTCGGCGCCTTCTTCGTCCCGACGACGTTGGCCACGTCGTAGATGATCTTCGTCGTCAACACATGAAACCCGGTGGCTTGCTTGGAAAACGATCGGTCAGACACACCGAAACGCACGCTGCCGAGCACGATGAGGATCAACGCAATGCCGAAGAATCGCGCAAAGAATCCCGAGGCGGTCGTCGCGCTGCCAATCGTCGCGGCAAAGTATGGGAATTTAAACACGCTTTTGGCGCCCCAGAAATAATCGGGGTTCGTCGCGAGCGTCACGCCGAACAACCCGAAGTAGGCTTGCATGGCTTTCACGTAGTTATCTTGAGTGAGCATGATGATCGTCGACTGTTGCGTGTCGTGTCAAACGCGTGCGCGGTTGTGAGGACAATTCAATGCGCATCATTGGCATTTGAGAATTAATTCTTCAACGAATGTTTTTTGGCGCGCGAAAATTCGAATGGAGGGGGGGTACATACGCGAATTTGACCAATGAAGACCCCAAAGGGGAACACAGGGGGAACACACAGAAAAAAAACGTCGGTTGGTGTCCGACGTGGCCATGGAACGTCGTGGAAGGCGACGTCGACGACGACGACGCGATCGTTCCCCTGGTGCGATGATGGTGTGATATGTATGTTATATTGAAGTCTAGAGCGCGCGGCGGTGGATGTGGGATGGACGGTGACGCTATGGTGGGGGTTGAGGGCGCGCGCGCGCCTGAGGGGAAAAGAGCGACGCGAGGACGCGCGGGGCGCGAGGCGGCGCGCGGGCGAACGCGCTCGTGGGGTTCACCGCCCCCGACGACGCGAGTGCGTCGGGGACATCGTCGTCGAGGAGGTTGATTTCTTCGATGGTCGATGCCGAGGGTGTGGAGGGTTTCGCCGGGGCGAGAGCGTCGAGGGACACGGCCATGAAATCGTCGTCGTCGTCGCTGAGCAAGCCCAACGCCGGAGACTTGGGTGGATTTTTCGATACCGGTACCGGCGCCGCGGGCACTGCGCCGCGCGTCATGGATTTTATGGGCGATTTCACGACTTTGGCGACTTTGGTGAAAAAGTTCATCATGAGAGACTTTTGCGCCGACGTCGCCGCCGGTCCGAGCGCCTTTTCTTGTTTGCGCTTCTTGCCCGCAAACTTCATCTCCTTGTTGCTGAATAAGCTACTAGCGCCATTGTTTGTAGAATTTGTAACTGGCGCGATAAAAGGTTTGCGCGTTATTGGATCCGTATCTCCAGTCGCAATCGACGTCGCCTCGGCGTCATCGTACTTGGGCCCAAGAAACGACAAGTCTTCGACACCAATGTCAGCCGGGATGGGCGTCAAGTGGCGCAACGTTTTCAATCGCATATCGTACACCAAAGCGTGCTTGAAAATTAAACGCGCTTTTCTCCACTCTTCTTCGTACCCATCGGGAATTTCAATCTTTTTATCCGCGCGCAAAAGCTTGAACGCGGCGTCGGTATTTTTGCACTTGTTAAGCAGTGCGTACATCTTCTTGATGCCTAGACCACGGATGTTGTCCAAAAAATCGCATCCAGACAGCACGCACAAACTAAGAAACAACTCGAAATCCCAGCCTCTAAAATCTAACGGCGGCGGTCCCTTCTTGCGCTGCACATCGTCAAAGTTTTCATCATTCTCCTCGCGCGCCGGCGGCGGACCCGCCAACATGTTTCGCCACTTGAACTCCTTTGCATCGCCACTCTTTTCGAGCTTAAAAATCACGGTTTCGCATCCATACGCAACTAAATCACTATCCTCTGTAAATACCAAATCTACGCCACCCTCGCTCGAGGGAGTCGCCGCCAACGCCGCGATTTGCCCATCCGCTTCGTACGGCGCCACAATAAATTCAAAACCTTGTCTTCTCAACGCCACGATGAGCTCATGCGCCATCGCAGGCGTAACATCCATCCCCGCTGCAAACGCATTCTTCGCCCCATGACTATCATTCACACTCTTCGCCTCGTGTGCTCGAGAAATCTGCGCTTGCCTACGCGCGCGTCGCTCCTCCTCCTCCCGTCGCTTCGCCGGTAACCGATCGCCGTCAAACACAATCACCGGCGTGATCCCATGATGCCTCAACAAATTCGCCCTAAACAAACAATACGTCACGTACGGCGCGTCTTGCCCTCTCGCGCGCCACCACGCGTTCCCCGTGGCGATGTCTTGCGCCACAGAGTAACATCCTTTATGCAACCACGAGTACGCATCAACCGCCGCGCGCGTGTTCGCGTAGCGTTCGACGTGCGTGCTCGCGCACCACGGTTCGACGACTGCGGGAAGTCCTTTGATCCCCATCGCGCGTCGCGGCGCCGCGACGGCGTGTGTCGCGCGCGCCAGACGGGCTGTCGATCCGATGGTTTGAACATCGGTTTTTGAAATGTGATACATTGGTGGCGTGTAATACCCCCAATTGACCGATCATAATCAGAGACAATACCCCCCCTGGCCGAGGAAAAAGTGCCACGTGTCGAGTTTCGCGCGGCGTGGCGGCTGCGTCGGGTCGCGACGCGGCGACTGTGCGACGCGCACGCGCCCCGGGTGTCGTCGTTCTCGCGCGCACACGCGACCGCACGGCGATACATCACACTGTACCTTTCGCCGCGCGTGCGTGTGAGTCGTCGATATGGCGAAGACGCGACGGCGGAAGCGCCGCACGCACGTGAATGCGGACCACGCGCCCGGGACGAGCAAGAGCGAGACCCCGAAGACGTTTGTGTTTCGACGCGGACGATTGGCGGAGAGCGTGAAGGAGCTGAGCGAAGATTTGAGAAAGGTTATGGAGCCGCACACGGCGAGGAATTTGAAGGAGACAAAGGCGAATAAGTTGAAGGATTTTGTGCAAGTGAGTGGTCCGCTCGGGATTTCGCACTTTTTAATGCTTTCGTCGAGCGACGCGAATAAGTATTTGAAGATATGCCGTACGCCGCGAGGACCGACGTTGACGTTTAAGATTCATGCGTATTCGCTTGCGAATGAGGTTGCCAAGGCGCAGAAGAAGCCGAGAAATCCGGCGAATGCGTTTTTGTCCCCGCCGCTCGTGGTGTTGAATAACTTTGGCGACGAAGCGCACCAAAAGTTGGCGACGATTACGTTTCAAAATATGTTTCCTCCGATTAACGTGAGAAGAGTGAAATTATCGACGTGTCAACGCGCCGTACTTGTGGACTACGACGCTAAGACGAAACGGTTTCAGTTTAGGCATTACAGTATCAACGCCGCGCCGGTGGGTACGAATAAAAAGTTGAAAAAGTTGTTGACGTCGCGCAACGCCCCAGACATGGGAGACATGCAGGATGTGAGTGAGTTCTTCGACAAGCGCGTGGGCGATGCGAGCGATTCAGAGCTCTCCGACGATGAGTCCAGGCGCGTGACTTTGGCGCAAGATTTCAATCGCGTCGCGCACGCCGATAGCGAATCCAAAATTATTCTTCAAGAAATCGGCCCGCGCATGGAACTCGAGCTGGTTAAGGTTGAAGAAGGCATGTGTGACGGGCGCGTGTTGTACCACGCCTACGTCAAGAAATCAGCAGACGAAATCAAAACCCTTGAACAAAAGAAGACTGAGCGCGAGAAGTTGCGCAAGCAGCGGCGTTTGGAGCAAGAAACCAACGTCAAGCGCAAGGCGCGCGACAAAGAAATGAAAGCCGACGCCGAGCGACAGCGTCAAGGTAAATCTAAGAAGAAACCAAGCAATCAGGATGAATATAAGAATGAATACGATCGTGAAGCCGAAGAAGCCGACGAACGTAAGTGGCAGGAGGCATTCAAAAAGGAGGAGAAGGAATGGCAAGAGGGCGACACGTACGAGGCGCCGAAGAAGCGCCGGCGCCCGTCGCGCGAGGCGTAAAACGTCTTCGCATACCAATCCGCGTGTGCGCGCGACGACGACGACGACGACGGCGACGGCGACGGACATCCTCATCCTCATCTTCATCTCGTGGAGAACGCTCTAGGCGCTGCATCATCTGAATCATCATTTTTAGGTAGTCACGTGTCAATAGGACTGAAAACCATAGCTCAACCGCCTAAACCCTCGGTCGCGCGATTGCAGAAAACCTCGCGCGCGCCATCGCGTCGACCTCTTTCGTCGGCTCTTCTGCTAAGGAACACCCGTTCGGCTACGAAACAAGCACACTAAAGGTACGTTCTATGCACCGCGCTCGCGCGCGCGCGCACATCGCCGTCGCATCGCGCGCGACACCCGCGCGATCGTCGCCCCGGACGCGCCCGCGGGCGCCGCAACGCCGCGCGAGCCATCGTTCGAACTAAGACACTGACCGACGACGTCGCCGCGCGTATTCCCACCCGCGCACAGCTTTACACACACAGAAAAAATGTCTGGAGACCTCGCATGCACGTACGCCGCGCTCATCTTACACGATGACGGGCAAGAAGTCACCGCCGATAAGATGGCTGCCGTCGTCAGCGCCGCGGGCTTGACGATCGAACCGTACTGGACGGGCTTGTTTGCCAAGTTTTTGGAAACCAAGTCGGTTGGTGATTTGATCTCCAACGTCGGTGCCGGTGGTACGTATTTTTAGCTTGATATTGAGCGCGTCGTTGACGCGCGTTGGCGTCGGTGGCGAGCGTTCTCGCGCGATCTCGTTCGAGTGGTCTTGGTGTTTTAGGGTCTGGAGCTACGATGACTGACGGCGGCGTTTGTTTTTTACGCGTACACAGGTGGCGGTGGTGGCGGCGGTGCCGCTGCTGCTGGTGGTGCCGCTGGCGGTGACGCTGGTGCTGCCGCGGCTGCGCCGGAAGAAGAAGAAGAAGAAGAAGCCGACATGGACTTTGACCTCTTTGACTAATCTTCGACGCGTTGGCGTCCGCTCGAGGCTCTACACGATCGGGACGATATTAGACTTAGCTTACGCACGATGTAAGGAAGGACTACTCGTTTTGAAACACATAACTATACACACGTATGCGCATGCGCTTCTCTTCCGTGCGTTTGAATCGTCGTCTCGATATAATCTTACATGATGGCTAAATGTACAAAAGTTGCGAAAGGCAAAAACTACGCGGCTTCGGTGCAGTCGTCGACGCACTTGGCGGCACTGCCAACGCACGTCCCAACGTTGTATCCACGAAGAGCCTTGACGATATGGCCTTCTTGGGAGATATTAAATACGACCACCGGGATGTCATTCTCTTGGCAGAGCGTGATAGCTGTTTGATCCATGACGCCCAAGCCGAGCCGCTGGACGGTTTCGTACGTCAGAGTCTTGTATAACTTGGCGTTGGCGTTCTTCTTGGGATCAGAATCGAACACCCCATCAACCTTGGTGGCCTTCAACACCGCTTGAGCGTTGATTTCAGCCGCACGGAGCGCCGCACCGGTATCCGTAGTGAAGAAAGGGTTACCGGTACCGGCGCCAAAGATGACGACGCGACCTTTTTCCAAGTGCCGAATCGCGCGGCGACGAATGTAAGGTTCAGCCACCTCTTTGATTTCCAACGCGCTCATAACGCGCGTAGGCACACCCTTGGATTCAATCGCCGCTTGCAAGTTCAAAGAGTTCATCACCGTCGCGAGCATACCCATATAATCGGCGCTCGCGCGGTCCAATCCGTTGCCCTCTTTTTCCGCGCCGCGAAAAAAGTTCCCACCGCCAACAACCAAAGCCACCTCAATCCCCCCAATCGCAGCCTCCGCAACCTCACTCGCGATCGATTTCACAACATCCGGATCAATACCAAACCCATCCTTCCCAGCCAACGCCTCGCCGGACACTTTAAGCATCACCCGACGCCACTTCCACCTCGTTTCCCCGTCATCCGCTTCCTCGTTGTGCTCGCTCGCGCTCGCGCGACGTCTCGACATCGATCGCGGCACCGTTCGCGGGGTCATGTTCAACTTCTCCTGTGCGATGAACTCATCGCTCGTGCCTTCGTCTTCGCGATCGACGATGGCGCGGGCGACGGGCGACGCGCGCCGCGGCGCCGCCAAATCCCGACGGTGTTGGCTCAACGTCGTCGTCGTCGTCGTGCGCCGCGCACCCGCGCGTGCGCGTCGCGCGCACGCAGCGGTGGCAAACGCGCAGGGCGTGCGCGTCATCGTCGTCGACATCATCGTCACCGGGCGCGCGTCGTCGTCGTCGACGTCGGGGAATGCCGCGGCCGTGGATGACGTGTAAAGTGCCGTTCAAACGCGAGACCATAAAAATGTTTACTTCGGACATACGGATCGTATATAAGATTATAAATCAAATATCATGTAATGATACAATTTACAGGGATGGAAATTTGATTTATATGGTGTTAAACTGTAGCTCTTTAGGTGAACTGTTTTGCGGGATATTCTGCCGAAAAAGCGCTTTTTGCCGCCTGCGCCCTCGCGTTCGCATTGCGCGACGCGTTCGTGGACGTGTTCGCGCGCCGAGACGCCCGCGCACAGGCGCATACGTATCATCATCATGCCGCTCGCGTTCCCGCGCCGCTCGTCGTCGTCGCCGCTCGCGGACGGCGCGGCGTTTACCGTGCGCGGACGCCGAGCGCCAACTGTGGCGGCCACGACGCTGTCGCTCGCGCGTGTGCGCTCGGCGCCGAGATCTGGCGACCGAACGTCGTCGCGGACGACGATAGTGAATGAGGTGGTGTCGTCCCTCGCGGCCAAGGCGAACGCCAAGGGTGTGGCGACGAATGCCAAGGTGAAGATGACGGCGAAGCGTTTGCTGGAGCGCGATAACCCTACCGCGCTCACGGTGCACTTTATAAAGCCGTCGGTGGGGATCTTCTTAGCCGGTGGCATTGCTGGTGCGTTGGCAAAGTCTTGTACCGCACCGCTTGACCGGTTGAAGATTATCATGCAGACGGCTGGGGCGAGTCGGGCGAGCGCGGCGGCGGTGGCGGCGGCGGACAAAGGCTTGCTCGCGGCTTTCGTGGCGATTGGTAAAACGGAAGGCTTGGCGGGGTACTGGCGAGGAAACGTGCCGCAAGTGGTGAGAATTTTACCTTATTCTTCTGCAATGTTGTACTCCTACGAGGCGTACAAGAAGAAATTGACGAATAAAGAGACTGGAGAGCTCGCGGTGCCCGCGCGGTTGTTAGCGGGCGCGGGCGCCGCGTGTACGGCAACTATCGTCACGTATCCGCTTGATATCATTCGATTACGCTTGAGCGTTGATACGAGTGCACGTAATATGGGTGATGTGGCGCGCGGGATTTTAGCGCGTGAAGGTCCGCTTGGGTTTTTCAAGGGTTTGCGCGCTACGTGCATTTCCATTGCGCCGTACAGCGCGTTGAATTTCTGCGCGTTTGACTTGTTCAAAAAGGCACTGCCCGAGGACATTCGTAACGAAGCGCAAGGTATCGCCACTGCATCGTTAATGGCTACAGCGCTGGCAACGGGGTCGATGTACCCGCTGGACACCATTCGCCGTCAAATGCAACTTCAAGGGAGCTCGTACGCGAACATGTTAGCCGCCGGTCAAGGCATCGTCGCGGCAAATGGCATCGGCGGTTTATTCCGTGGTTTTATTCCGAATGCCATGAAGAACATGCCAAACAAGTCCATTCAACTCACCTCTTTCGACGTGTTAAAGAAGCACATCACTCGTTCCGAGGCTGAGTACAAAAAGGAGTTGGAGATTCTCGAAAAGGAGAACAAGAAGCGCGGGTGAGCGAAATGTTTTTAAATCCGCCTCTCTCAGCGAAAGATGCGACACCTCACGTTGGTCGGGCTCCTAAACAACCATAGCACATGTAATACTCGACGTCCCGCACAGTTTTTCATTCGCAAAAGACGCGTCGTCCCGAAATAATTTTCTACAAAAGTCTGTCTCTGTCATTGTTACAATTCCTGAATTCATGCTCAACCAAGCGTCCGCGCTACTTGCAATCATCGCGATGTTCAAACAAACCGCAATCACCTCCCCACGGAAACTGTTCGCGGTTTCGTATCTTCAAATAGCTATACGCCGTATCCTCGGCGTGAGGATGCTCGGCGTTCGCCAACGTATACACCCCGAACCCCGCACACGCCGGGATCGCGATCGCACTCACCGCTCGCCACTTGTTCATCTCAGCTGCGAATCGACAACCACGCGCGACAGAACGCGAAAACATAATGTCAGTCACCCATGCATGCGATAGCGCGCGCACGCCGTCCGTCGCGTCGTCGTCGAATGCGCAATTGTATCTCCATGATGCCGTTCGCGGTCGCTCGCACGTGTGTGCGTGCGCGCGCGCGTGTTCTCGCGCTCGCGTCCGCGCGCGCGACGCACCGATTTCTTCTTCCACGGATGCCCCGGATGACATGAAACGTTTGTGTTCGCGCACCGCGGTGCGGCGAGCGTTGCGAGCGACGAGGGATGCGCACGCGCGGAACATGATGTCCACGGGTGGGGTTGTGACGCCTGGAGACGCATGGTGCGGTGGATGTGACCGACGTTATTACACTAGAGGCTAGATGTGTGCGCGTCTACGCGCGTCTATGCGTGGCTAGGTGGAGGGATTTGGGCGTGCGTGGACGTACAACGATGCGTGCCATCGAAGGATGTCGATTCCGCCGAGTTTGCGAGACGAGCAATCGCCCGCGAGGCGCGCGCCTACGGGCGCTAGGCGGTGAGCGGTCGCGTCTCGTCGTCGGCTCCGGCGCCGGCGACGCGTTCGTAGGTGAATAATCCAGCGCGACCATTGGTGCGATAGCCTTTTGGTTGATGGAGCTTTAATGACGCAAAGAACGCCAGGGTGGTGCCGAAGAACGCACCGTTGTACCACGCCAATGCGGACAACCCCTTGGTGAAGGCAAACATGTCGTACACCACGCGACTGGTGTAGTAGTACCGCAACCAAACCGAGAAGACGTACGCTTGCAGGAATAATATACTCCATCCAAAATCTCTTCGTCGCATTGGGAGCGCACCAAACGCGTACTCGAGCACTAAAATGACTAAATTGAGCGCGTGTTCGCTCAAGCGGTACCACTCCAAGTAACACGCCGGGTAGTTGTCGACGCCTTCGAGCGTGGCGCACAACGGGTAGGCAAAATAGGAAAACCACGCCCCAGCGCTGGAGACTAAGTTTGTGCTCCAACACACGCTATATAAAATCACCAATATGTTCGTGCGGGCGTTATACGCGCCCTCACTAGGTTCTACGCCTTGCATGCACCACGCCAACGCGCCTTCGGTGACGCACAGCAACACAAACGTCCAATCGCTTAAATACTCAAACCCATCGGTGTGTTTTTTGGATTCTTCGTACCCTAAGTGGTAGACGCAGAAAAATATACCGAATAAAAACGTGCCTAGGCGCAAGGCGAACAACAGCGACCTGTGCGTCGGGGAAAGTGATGAAGATCACGCTTCGTCAGTCGCAACACCCAAAACTACATGGTTTTTTGGCTTTCCACGCGCGCCGCGAGTCGTCGGCGACGACGCGTGCGATGGGCCGGACGATATCACACTCTTACACGTACCTCGGCACGCCCTTGCGGGAATTGGCGACTCTATCAAAGCTCACCGGCGGCACACCATCGAGTTTTGGCATGGCGATGAGATTGTGCACGGCGAGCGCGCCCCAGGCGACGACGCACGACACGATGGCAGTCGTCGTCCATTCCGGCGGTGGTTTACGAATGCGTAAATCGTTAAAACTAAAGTCTTGGTCCGCGAGCTCGGCGGACGCCAGCTCTGTCGGGGAAGCGCTCGTCAGGCTCGGTTCAGGACGAGGCATGATGTGACGATGGCTCGAGGCGCGTGGACTGCTTTGATTTGAAAACGTGCTGTAAAGGTATCACCATTGAAACCAGTTGAATATTAAATTCGTAAAGTGCTATGCAGACAACAATTTGATTATTATAATTTAGCGAGCCAAGAGTCGACGATGTCGTCAGAGCCGTACCACGGATACGAAGCTGGAGAGTCAAATGTCCCGACGGTGGACATGGAATGCCAAACACCATCGAGAAGGACATTTTCTGCGCCTTCGAGCGCAAGGGCGGCTGAATTTGGTACGACGGCATCGCCACATACGCCGTTTCCGTCACCTCCTGCAACGACGGCGTAGGATCCGCTCGCATAGCGCGTGATGGAACCTTTCTCGCTCGCGACGTCGCCAACCACCGCTCGGCCAGCCACACACACGTATTTCACACCATCTGGTGCAAAGTACGTTCCAGGCCACGTATCGTTAACCCATTTAGATGCACCTCGCGTTGGATCCGCCTTGGCGTCTTGAATATGGGGCGTACCGAGTGAAATTAAACTACGTACGCGCGTCTCGCGACTCAAACCAGCCGCCGAACATTCGGCGTTCGGAGTCGTCACCAACGCCAACGCTCCACCAATATACGCGCGCGCTAACCAACCACCAGCACTGTGCGCGACTATGTCCACCTCGCGCGCATCTGGGTTCGCTTCTAAAGCTTGGTTGACGGCTTCGTCTAAACGAGACAAGTACCAGCCGTACGACTCCGTCGTCGTACACGCGTTCAACCAAAATCCTTTCGTCAAAATGCTCTTTAAAATCCCAATAAACCAATCTTTTCGTTCCACGCGCGCCACATGCACGGCAAAGCCGCGCGACGTGAGGGATTGTACGAGACTGGCGTCGCCGCGTCCCAGCGCTTGTTCGTAATCGAGTGAGTCATTCCCAAACCCAGGCGCGATGACAATCGGACGAACTCGGCGTGGCGAGCACGCGGGACGATGACGACGATGTCGCGTCATCGCTCGATACCGGACGCGGGATGACGCTGCCGGAAGCAGCGCGCGTTGGCCCGGGTGCTCGAGCGCGCGCGGCACGTCG
>JACLAB010012786.1_pt1 | contig 24107 bp, 18 predicted proteins | sample 8027921 | NCBI WGS metagenome assembly JACLAB01 (sample SAMN15725117, study PRJNA655200) | protist metagenome | isolation source: fluorescence activated cell sorting (FACS) single amplified genomes of... | place: USA: West Boothbay Harbor, Gulf of Maine | collected 2000-07-19
TTTATTTATTTTCTATGCAAGACTCTACCTTATTATTCCAAATGTGACGAACTAACGGACGGATGAGAGTGTTTTGTGAACTAGCACAAGCGTTTTTCATTTCGGCGATATAGGAGTTTCAGCTCAACCGAAGCTCAAACGTGACGACAACGATACACGAGCGTGCAAGTGAGCTTCATGACAATGCTCGTTATCGCTCCAAGCATACAGACACACCACTGGAGCTTGTACCTCAATGCTCCCAGTTACACCAGCACGCTGCGCGTCGACGCCTTCGCGGTGAAAGTGAAGGAAGATGAAAAGGTGGAACAGACGATCGAAAAGATATGTCCCAAGTTCCCAGGAGATTTCATGAAGCGTCGAACAGAAGGATTTGCAGAAAAATGGCAACAAATCCTGTGCATGGGTAATGAACTCGATACTGCTCTCCGCTGGACTGACTTTGGCATAAACTTTGATTGCTCTGCTGTCAGTGTCGTTCTGCGAAATATTGCTGCTGAAGGTTTGTCAAATTTTATCCCGACAATTACAACAGATTTGCTAGAAAAAAGTATTCTCCTTTGAAATCACGAGCTGATATCCAGGAATACAAATCAACGACGATTGCATCGATGATCTTTCGACCGACGATGAAGTTTATGTGTTGTGTGAAAAGAGACCGTCATCTTCATAATCAAGTTCCTTTATAGGGAAAGCTCTCTTGGGTTGCGAAAGCATGCAAGTTTCATATATACGTATATATTATGTAATATTTCAGGTCACTGTCCGACACTTTCCTCCTTCGAGAACATTCAGGGATGACTCGCCGCGCGCAAGAAATTTGCACGCTTCATAATGTTTCCAAAACTTTACGGAGAGCTTCGGTGTGTTCTGGCTTTCCCACTGACACACGGATGCATCCAGATATGCTTGCTGGGGACATGTAATGTCTCACCATGATTCCTTCAGCAGCCAGCAGCTCTTTTAGTTCAAAGGCGTCCCGCCCTTCGACCCTGCAATGTAAATAAAAAGTTCTGCATAAATCACTTAATAGTTACACTAAAACTAACCGACAAAGAATAAAATTTGCTGCAGACGGATATGGGGTCAGGAACGAGCACTGCAGTAGGATATCGAACAGCCGCTCCCGCTCTTCTATGAGCAAATCCTTCACCGTCTGTAAGGGAAGATAAGTCAGCAATCCTAAAATTACGAGACAAAAGATGGCTGAACTGTGTTACCTTCAAATATCCTGGGTTGCTTAGAGCCGCACAAGCTGCCAGCTCAGCTGCAACAGACACATTGTATGGCTGCTTCGCACGCCAGAGGTACTCTATAATTCCTCTAGGAAATGCGCCATATCCGATTCTCAAACCTACAAAATGAACGGTAAGTTCCAACCAATAATAAAGACAAACACAGATTTCTCACCTGCAAGAGCTGCTCGCTTACTAAAGGTGCGCAATACAATGAGGTTGTCGTGATCAATTACGTCCCCTATTCGGCTGGCTCCTGGGCTGCTAAACTCGATATAAGCTTCATCAAGCACAACGAGAACTGGAAGCTTGAGAATTCTATCTAGCGCGTGGGAAGGAAGCAAACTTCCATCAGGGTTGTTTGGCGAGGTCAAGAACACAATCTTCGGGCTGTGTTCATGAACAGCTCGTTCGATCCCTTGCACATCTATGCCAAAAGAGGGACTTTCAAGCCTTGGGACATCAACACATCGGCCTCCTGTTTCAGATCAAAAAAATAGATGCTAAGCTTTTCATGTTTTGAGTTCAAGGAACGCAGAATGCGCACCATTCACGGCGCAATCAAATGCATACATGCCAAATGTTGGGGGGTTGTTGATGATAACATCGTTTGGATCAAGGACGATACGCATCAGTAAATCAATAAGCTATAGAGGAAAACGAGTCAAGGCCGTGTCAATAGGATTGAGCACTTTCGTAGTTCCCATTACCTCGTCAGCACCACAACCTACTAAAAGGTGTTCCATCGGCACTCCACAATCATCTGCCTATGAAATCGATGAGCAGAGAAGATCATGTGGGACGCATATTGCACATACCAACATTTTCCTCAGAGCCCGAGACTCAGGGTCAGGGTATATATGAGGGAACTGGAGGGATGAAAGGGCATCGCCGACCTCTGCAAAAGCAATTGACACAACTAAACATCTCCAGAAAGCACATAGAGACGTGAATCTGTTGGGTTACCTGGGGGTGGTCCGTAGGGGTTCTCGTTCGCATCTAACTTAATGATGTCTTCCGCGGGACGGCCAAGTTGCTCTGTGGATTTCGGGTCAAACGCTCTTAGTCACCAGCAACCAAAGAAGTAACACTTTTCAGGAACAATAAATATTGTCGTCCGAGTTACCGGAAAGAACTTCGAAGGGTACGATTGGCGTATATGGCGCAAGCTGTAATATGTGCTTGCGCACAAAGCGGGAGTTTGGAGGTTTGCCGCCCGTGCAACAAACTTTGCGCTCAGAACAACGGCGCTTTACAAGGTTTGACAATCGGACTGACAGAGTATCCACGTTTCTTGACATGCTAACAGGGGGAATCGTCTGGCGCGGTTTCGCTAGCAATGCTCCTTGACCCGTCAATCTTCTGAATGAAAATGGGAGTGCCGAACTTCGGTTCAACTTGATCAAGACGCCGGCGTATCCTAACCGCAACCACCGTGCGTGGAGTTTGAGTTTGGGTGTGTTTGATTGTTTCTATGTCCGAAACTTATTTTTTCGAGCGCCGCCGCCGTCTTCCGTGTACGAAGTATGTATTTAATATACGCCATACGAAGGACTTCTGATTTTCATAATAAGCAAGGGTGTGACATTTTTTTTTAAGATATGCATCAGATCTTAACGATTTTTTTATATATTTTTATATATTAATAACGTAAAGACTTTATCATTACGTCCACACAATCACTCCAGTGGGCAAACAGGGTAAAGATTCAGTTAAGTTACGTAAAAAGTGTCACACCCTTCGAAAATCAGAATACCTTCGAAACATATATCTTAGCTAATAAAAGCTTACCTTCGAAACAGATATCATATATTTTAGCTATGATAGCTAGTATTAATAATAAAAAACTTTACAGGATCGAACGAGGACTGTGTGTGATTCGCTCCATGTGGGTCGGCATAGCCTCAGAGGGATAGATGGTTAATTGTGGTATGCGTTGAACTAATTACACTCGTAATGACGTGAAGTAAACTAGACTATTAGTTAAGGCTTCTACAGTAGTGTTTAACAACCGTGTTTTCCATGGACCGAGTATGAAAACGGTACTCTTGGATTCGGTGATAGACAGAACGAAGGTATGATATTAATATATGATATTATGAATGAACGAACGAAGTAATAATACATCAACACCATCATGCGAAGGGTCTTGGGACACACAGTCACTTCCACGCGCTGGCACGGAGCTGGACACGCCACGCAGGCGGCCGAGTTCTACCGCAACCCCACAGCCGTGATCAGCGACGAGTTCTAATCCTGACGAGGATAAGTCCTAAACGATGACCACAATGGCTCTCAGGTTTCAGGTACGAAAGTTCGATACTTGCTGCGTAATCTAGTGAGACGAAACTACATCCCATCTGCCCATACATGTGATAAACTATTACATTATTGTAAGTAATAATAAAAAGTCTTAATATGATATTTATCTCTTATTATTGAATACATTATTATCACCGTTTGCAGGGTGACTGTCGGGATTTCCGACGATTTTTTTCATAGCTATACCAATTATTATTCGATATTATCTGCCATCGTAAGGGCAGGAGGAGTACGAGCCGGACCGCACCCTGGGTAGGCAGAACTGCAGATGCCACTTGGACTCAGCGTTGGAGAATTTCTGGCCACCACGGGAGTCGTAGCCGTTTCCTTCGGGGCTAAAGAGATTCCTTTTCTCGCGCGTAGTCTAGGAAAACTTGCGGGATATGCGGTTGGTGAGAATTACGTTCCCAAGGTCGCCCCCTCCTTTCATTAATATTGTGCGAACTGAGCAACGTAACAACTCGTTTCTAGGCTACGTTAGTGTAGTTAGCACAAGCGCTAAAAAGCTGGCATATGCTGCGCAGACCCACGAGCTACACCGAGACATGAAGCAAAGCACATCCGAACTGATCAAAGTAACGGAAGAGATCAGCGCAGGTTTGTCAGTGCTTGGAGATGATTTTTCCTCCGAAAAGAAGGAAGGGAGTCTAAGAGACAACACTATTTCCCCGAGTACAAGAGCGCTTTCAGTCCGTGGCAGGGCTGGGACACATGTGTTGCAGAGTGATATCAAAAAAACTAACAGCAAAATATCTTTGACAAACAATAGCCCAAACATTTCCATTCTTCCTTGCCTTGACAATCTAGCAGGAAACCTTCCCACTTTCCCGAACCATGATTTGAATGGTGCTGAAGTGCTGGCAAAAACGATGTTAGAGTCTAGGCAGTAGCTCTGGATACATGTATGATTGAGTCGGAAGAGATTAATGAATGTGCAGGGAAGTTTCATGGTCGATAAAAGGATGTCCTGTTTAGTTTTCAGTAAAAAACACTCTTCCAAACACCTGAAAAGCTCCGCGTCGCTCCCATGCTTGGGGAGGGTCTTTTATGGCGCTGGGACTATCGTTTTCAATGACGAAAAGACTCGCCGTTCGCCGTGTTCTTTCCCACCCGGTATCGTAACTTGGCCGCACACCAGGATTCATCTTGGAGTGATCGAATCACGTGTAGATTATAAAGCGATCGAGTTAACCACACTGCAAATTGATGGATGACCATGAAAGTAGGCGGCTTCAGTGGTTGTTCCAAGATTCAGTCAAAATGCAAAAAAAACCGACGCCCAGAGCTTCTTTGCCAACCCAATATGCCGTGTCCAATTACTCTTAGCTTCGACAGAATAGATATCCTCGCTCGGTCGCTACTTTAATCCATATCAATGTTTGTGCGGTAAGCAGGTGAGAAAGGGATGTCAGCGGATATAGACGATGCCCCCAAGTATTATCAGAATATTTCCCTTCTGACGCGTGATATGGTCTTGTATTTGTATAAGATATAAACTTGAGAGCGGCACAACCTTATTTTGGAGGCTGTATTTGTGATCTGGGCGGGCAGGCTCTTGAATCGGAGTTTGCGTCCATTTCACGTGGCCTCAGACGACGATCCTCGGATGCTTTGTATCCTTCGTCTCGCTGAAAGCTGCGTCCAACAGTTTTTCATACCTCTGCACCAGGGTCGTGAGAGTAGGGGACTTAATGGAGAGCAAACATGAAACTCCGCGTCACAGACAGTGCCAATCGGCTTCAGTTCGCGTCAAACCTCATGATATTAAGTGGATGTTCGGCCAACAACTGGGGCAAAAGTACGTAGGCCCCAGATACATCAACGACCCCGCCGAGGTGAGTCAACGGGCCAGATCACAAAAATGTATGATGTCAGAGTAAAACTATTCCCCCTTGTGATCCTTGTGATGAAGGTCTTTAGACGTAAAGCAGATGGTAAAGTCGTCCAACTTATGTCCATCTGTCGTCACAAACCGCGATGGGCAAATGAATTGTTTTAGCACCCCAATGGGATCATTTGAATGCGAGAGACAGGTCGCAGATTCTTGGATTGGTTTAGTTTTCTGTGCACAAAAGAAAGACACCTTCGGGGTCTGTTTTGTGGCGATAACCTAGTGATGCATCAGACATGTGGTTCAACTTATAAATTGACAGGTACCGAAATCGTTTTCCACGTGCCTTTAACTGAAGAGCGAGCAGCATGTTAGAAAATACCTCTGAATTGAAGAGCTTTGAACTTTCTAGGCAACGCCGAGGGATCTGTGAAAAAAAAAATCTTGGATTAAGGAGAGCGAACTCAAGTTTGACAGCACATGAATACCATGAGAAACGCACAACCCCCAACTTTCAAGTGCTCTCCTATCAGCCAGAGCATGTGTCCCCGTTGAGAAGGACTAGGGAGGCAATTGAGGACCTGATCAAATTTTCATCAGAAATTCACATTTGCAGATCGTTGATGTGTTTCACGGTACCATTGAAGAAACCACGACGTCATAACAGGACGCTGGTTTCAAGTCGAAAAAGTCTATCTGCTCTATTCTCGGATGTCTGGCCTGTCCAGAACGGGAATTCAGAAAAAAAAACATCGTGCCAAAGCCCCAATAGACATGAATGATGTCTTTCCGCACCTGAATATCAATCGCACGAACTTCCAGCCAAGGGATGGAAAGGAGTTGCGTATTGACAGCACCGATTTCCAGCAGCGCCAAGGGACGCCGATTCTTTTGCGGCCGGAAGCCTAGCTTTGTGATCATGGAAAATACCCATTTGCTGGTACGATGCCTCGTAGTCGTAAGCTCGGACGCATCCTGGTATGATGTTCTTCCCCCCAGTTCTCGTAGTTGCCGCCGCAAGCCGATTTTTCCATGGAATGGTGTTTTGGCACTCTCATTAATCTCACTATTTTCAGCCTCTTCCAACTTGTAATGGATTCGATGGAACTCAGAAGTGACATGCCTAGCTTGCTTCAAAGACTTCGGAAGGAAGAGAGCGACCCGAATCCAACGATTGGTTTGTTTAATAGTGTGAGAGCGGGAATTGATACGTGACATTTGGATAACATTATGTTCCCGGGTGGAGGCCTTGCCATTGTAGAGGGTAAAAGAGGTCTCGGCACCGCACACTTGCCTTTTGTTTTTTTTCTCATCGCGCCCAGTGTATTGATGGGAGCCTGTGCAACGAGTTTTCCCCGTACGTGGAACACGAAGCTGTATAACTATTCTCTTAAATGTTATTACGTTTCCTGATTACGAAGATATCATTCGAAGCGTTACGAAACACAAATATCCATATTTATTACATGTATGGGATGTAGTTTCGACGAAATACAAAGGTTTCGTACGAATAATTGAAGGTATTCGTTCGATGATTATTATACGAGGATAATTTTATAAACACATATGAAGGAATATTGTTACAACTAACTCGCTTTAATATGATATATCGTTGACTTTCTGTCGGCAAGTGTGTTCAACCGCCCAACGAGATCCGGAACCATGCCCACCTGCGCAACCTTGCCCTCATACACGTCGCTCTCATCACATCGCTCATGCAAAGGATCGCCGGATCGGTCGTCACCAACGACCGACACCACGGGGCCCGACGCGGAACATACGGTGCAGACGAAACTTACACCCAGCCGAACCCAGTTGCCAACCCCAATTAAACTAACCCCTGCACTCCCAGCCAGCGCGGTACGAAATTTGGTTTTTGAAGCTCATTTTCGGGCGTTTTGACCACCCCTCAGACGTAATGACTCCCCCTATATGTGGGGGATTTTGTTGAGTCATAGACCGTCGTTTGGTTTTTCTCCGTCCGCCTCGGACGCGCTTTTCGATGCGTCGCTCTTCGCGCCCATTGGCGACGGCGCGGTGCTCCGACGCGGAGACCTTCAACGGATGAAAGCCGCGCGCCGTAAGCACGATATCGTAGGTAAGCCCGAACCCCACTCACACGCGCGAAGCGCGCGGCTCGATGCGCGTGAGATTGGGCCCCGTTTCGCGACGTCGAAGGACGGATCTTTTCGTTGAAAAAGCGATGTTTCGCTCTTCGCGCTCACTGGCGACGGCGCAAGAAATACGGTTTAATATATACGGCAGTGAATCTAATACATTCTGGACCATCGTTTCTTGGGGCAAAGTAAAACATCGGTGTAGAGCAGTCAGGGAACACTCAAAGAGCGCAATACTCATGGACAATAATGCGGGTACGAGGTCGTCCTCCGCGTTTGGCGCCGAGCAGCATCTTTGCAAGCGGCCAAGCGCGCTCGCCGTCCTGACTGGGCCTGACCAGGCGCCATATATAGTGGAAAAAACACCCGCGACCCTAAAGACTATTTTTATTATATACAACGACCGAAATCAATCGGGTCCGAAGGTTAACGTTACGAAGCTTCCTTAACGTGATTATTTAGGTATAATACAAACTTAAAGTGTGCGCGGGTGGTTGAAATCCAGAATACGAAGATAAAATACCTTCGTATTTATGCATGTACCTAAAAATCATGATATCTTTATGATATTAATATATATTAATATCATACTTGCTTGCTTGATTGCTTGTACGAACGAAGGTAATTTTATTATTACGAAACCTCCTTATTTAATACCTTCGTACTTGGATTATTGCTTTAGAAACCTTCGAAACGTACGCAACATTATTATCATCTTTTCTACTCTTGCATGAAACGAGGATTCGTTTTCGTTTGGAGTCACTTGGCACGTGTGCGCGTGTGATAAACGAACAGCTCCTGCAAGACTGTTCGAAACGGGCTCCTCCACTTACGCCACCGCGTGTCACAACTCAAAGCATGGCCTCAACTCTGGATCTTGATAGGGCGAGGGCGGCCTTGATGGTGGCGGCTGGTGTAACTACAGCCGCCGCAATCGTGCTTTCACAGCGTTCCATTCTTTCGATCATGGCCAACGCGCTAAAAGTAGGTAGTTTTCAATTGCACATGTGGTTGCTCACTCCGCTTCATTAACGGCGTGATGCCTTTTGAGCTTCCCGACAACCCCGATGATAGCTAATCTTCAAACTGTTTGATCGTTTTGTTTTATTATCTTTTTGTTACAGGGTGTGGCATCAACGATTGATCCATCCTCGACGCGGAGTGTAAACTCTGAAAAAAGGCACGGGACGGATGCGACACGTTCCACCTTAAATAGTGAACACGTCCGCACACAGCTACAGGCGGCACAACATTCTGCGGTGCCTGTTCCCATAAGTTCATCTGCGGACGGTGAACTCCAAGCACAACAAGACGAGGAGCTTTCTGCCCTAGAACGTTTTTGCACTGATGTCACAGATGAAGCTCGACAGGGGATGCTTGATCCCTTGATCGGGCGGGACGATGAACTCCGTCGACTCATTCATATCCTCAGCCGCAGAACCAAAAATAATCCAGTGCTCCTCGGCGCACCAGGGGTTGGCAAGACAGCAGTTGTAGAGGGTCTCGCTCAACGAATCGTTGCCGGGGATGTACCAGTGCCACTTCGTGGCGCCAGGCTGCTCGAGCTTGATCTTGGAGCCGTCGGTGCTGGTTGTCAGATGCCCGGGGAATACGAGGAGCGTCTTTCTATCGTAATATCCGAAATTGTGGAGGCAACACAAAAAGGGCCTGTGGTCATGTTTATTGACGACATTCATAACCTCTGTCCTCCCCCACCGGCGGGTAACAATGGGGCGGCAATCTTGAAACCTGCATTGGGTAGGGGCTTGCTTAGGTGCATTGGCGCTTCGACGGTCGAAAAGTATAAAAAGACCATTGAACAAGATGCTGCATTGGAACGTCGATTCCAACAGGTGGCCGTGGCTGAACCTTCTGTCGAACACACAGTCTCCATTTTAAGGGGTTTGCGCAAACGATACGAGGCACATCATGCGATCAAGATAAACGAGTCCGCCGTCATTGCGGCCGTCAAGCTTTCGGAGCGATACGTTCAAGGACGCTGTTTGCCGGACAAAGCAATCGATTTGCTAGATGAAGCATCTGCCGCTGTTCGAATGCAAAAAACTCAAAAACCAGAGGATCTTGATGCTATTGATCGTAGATTAGCACAATTGATCAAGGAACGAGATCAAGTGAAAGCAAAGCTTTCTGAAGCAAAATACAAACCCGGAAGCAGTGAAAAGATTGCATTTACATGTCTTCAGAGTCTCAATCAGGAACTAAGAAATGTTAAAGAAAGACAAAAGAAAATTGCTACAGATTTTGAAAGAGAGCAAAAGATTAATCGAGAACACAAGCGCGCAGCAGCTGATTTGTCTTTTGGGGAGAGACGTCTTGCAAATGCTCGAGCGAAACAGGCTCAAGCAGAAACGAACGTTGCGAAGGTCGAGACGGCAATGACAAAGGCGGCAGGTTCAGGTGACCAGTCTGGATTGTTGGCGCTGCAAGGTGCGGTGGTGCAGGCGAAGGCTGATTCTGCTCGAGCTGAGAAGGAAACAGCAGAGCTCCTGGAACTCGTGGCTAAAGCAAAGGTTGAATACTTGAGAATTGAACATGAAGTTATTGCAATGGGTAGTGTCAATGGCTTAATGAGTAAGGAAGAAGTGATGGATACTGATATTGCCACCGTTGTCAGTCGCTGGACTGGAGTTCCTGTTGCAAAGCTTGTCGCATCAGAAAAGCAGAAGCTTCTTCAGCTAGAAGCAGAACTTCATCAACGTGTTATCGGACAGGAGCATGCGGTTACTTCAGTTGCGGAGGCTGTACAACGCTCCCGGGCCGATCTCTCAGATCCAAATGGCCCAGTCGCGTCGTTCATGTTCCTGGGCCCCACGGGGGTCGGGAAGACAGAGCTCGCAAAGGCGCTTGCGAACTACCTTTTCAACAGCGACAACGCACTCATTCGCCTTGACATGTCAGAGTATATGGAAAAGCACTCGGTGGCACGTCTTATCGGAGCACCTCCAGGATATGTCGGCTATGACGAGGGCGGGATGCTGACTGATGCTGTTCGTCAGAAACCCTACTCAATTGTTCTTTTTGATGAGATAGAGAAGGCACACGTCGATGTTTTCAATGTTCTTTTACAGGTACTGGATGAAGGCCACGCGACAGATACTCAAGGCCGCACTGTATCCTTCCGCAACTGCCTCATCATCATGACATCCAACTTAGGATCCGATGAAATAGCTTTTGGTGACAAAGGACGACGCGGTCGCAGAGGTCCAAAAGACCTCAAAGAAAAAGTTATGAGCCACGTCCGTTCTCACTTCCGACCAGAATTCATCAATCGTCTTGATGAGTTCATTGTGTTTGAGGCCCTAACTCACTCGCAGATTATGGAAATCGTTCAGTTGCAGTGTAAGAAGCTTGCTGATCGCGTAGCTGGCCAGCGCATGGCCTTGGATCTCCAACCTAGTGCCATAGACTATCTTGCTCGCAAGGGTTTCGACCCTACCTATGGGGCTCGTCCAGTAAAACGTGCGATCCAGTCGGAGCTCATTCAGGTCTTAGCTAACAGTGTTCTTCGTGGATTGTTTGAAGAAGATGATACCATACTAGTTGCGGCGAATGGCGACGGTCTGACCCTGACATCTGGTCCTAAAATTGTGCGGGATTTGGTTGACCAGGATGACGATAGCACAGACCTTGTTATACCTGTTCCTAGGCTAACTGGACATTCCAACGAGATCTTGCACGATTCCCTTTAAATAATGATGGCCTCGTGGATGAGGAATCAAAAGAATCAATGCCATTCATCGCCTTCATGGTTGCATTCATTGCTTATCGCGAGTCATGGTCCAAGTAAGGTCTACCGGGCATTGAGAAGCTACCTAATACCTAAAAGTATGCACGTAATCCTGGATGGTAAAATAATGATAAGTCAACGCTTATTAATAATATTATGATATGCTTCTTATTTATCAACGAACGAAGGAAAATATTCTAGCTAGTGCGTGCATATGGCGTCATTATCATTTTCATAGTATGCGCCCCATGGCTGCAATATATGCAACGAAGGTCAAGTTTCAGATTATTGTGTGCTGCTCTTACTGCCCTTTGTATTGTTTCTGCTGCCGCACCATGGAGGCAAGTGCTTCAATGATCGATAGAAGACGCTCCTTCTCCAGCTTGCTGGAATACAGATCACTGTCGCTGCTAAAGTCTAATACTAGCACAGGTATATCTTCAAGAGCTGGAATTTGAGCGTCGTGCATGTAAACGATCGACTCCACGTTAATATCTGCATAAGTTGACAACTGTTGGCGTTTTCCCCCGTGCTTTCTAGAGTAAAGCCAAGTCTCACGCTTCGCCTGCAAATTCCTAAGGTATTGTAAGTTTATGCCAGTTTCTTCACCACGGGCTCGTCTTTCCATCCGTCGCATGCAGGTTTCATATGATACTCTGCATATATAAAGCCGTCGGGTATCAACTCAGGAAACGCCTGAAGATCCAAGATGATATCAGTTACCAACTGATGTGAAGAACAACGCATATTCACCTTGACAGTTGGATTGAACCAACTTTCGAAAACACTAAGTTCGAGGTCTGAGATCCATCCGTTTTCATGCGCAGCTGTCACAAACATCATTTTATCGGAGAAGACACTTCTTTCAATAATTCGCATAGAGGCATAACTGTTGCTTGTTTCTTTTCCCTGAAGCAGGCGGGTCATAAAAACAAAGTGCTGAAAAGTATATGCACATCGGCTAGGATTCCTCTAGAACTCGAGCAACATCTTCTGGGTGCAATGAGCGGAACTTGGCTTGTACACACTCTCCACATACTGCCATTTCCCAATAGGTTCAAGTGCTACCGACACGGCTACTACCTGGCCAAAGTAGAGATGTCACTAAGATAAAAGTGATAGAATGTTTATTAGCCCAAAAATCGTGTACCTTCCGGGCATTTTTGCTTGGCCTTGCAAATACTTCAAGTCAGGAATGTGGGTTTGCCGGAGCTGATATTGCCCTCGATGCAAAGTGTTACTTGATCAACACGCTTATTCGATTTGCTGAAGCATGACGCATTTACGTATTCTGCGATATGTCTGCCAGTTCCATATTGCTCAATCCAACTTGTTTTAGTAAGTGCTCGCGCAGCCTTTTCTTATCACTGTCAAATCTATCAAGATGTGCCTGCGACATTCCCTTCAGATAATTCGATAGAATGAATTATACAGTCCGTGCCCCATCGTCTGAAGATCACGGAGGCTGTATGAGCCGCTTTGTTCAAGTAACCCTTTCGTTTTCCGATCGATTGACTCCTAGGATTTTCTTGTATACGACGAATCACCATGAAAACTCACTGATGTGTGCGCAGTAGACGTACCGACAGATCGATCGATTCACATGTGACTAAATATGATTGCGGGTCACTTTTTTCACCACGCGGCAACGTGGTTGCACATCTCTGCAGGTATCGAACAGAACTTCTTTGCGCGCCGACGGTGCTAACACTTTTCCACGCGGAACTGCACGTAAACGAGATGGCGAAGTCGTCACGACTGACCAACTGCATTTATGGGGTGAGTTCATTCCCGGATTTAATCCATTGAATACTTGCATATGTATAGATTCGCGTGGTACTGCGTGACTCGTGCATCTCTTCGCGCTCAAGCAATCGACATGGTAATCTTAATATTTATTTCGTAAGTTTCGTATTATTCTGCTGTATGTATGTGTAAAAAGAATTTACTTAGATCTTAAGATCCGGTTCGCGGGAGGCTTGTTTGGGACAAGTCTTAGATAGGCACGCTAGCACAGTGTACATTTCAAGCCGCGCGTCGTGGGCGTCGCGGCGAAGGAGCATCCGTATCGGGCGTCTCGCGGCTTCGAGTTCTCGACGCGGTTCTCGCGGGGGTCGGCCGCTTCGGGTTCAAGACGGAGTATTTTATCGATTGAGCTTCGGTTTTGATCGATAGAGCTTCGGTGAAAGAAGGGCTATAGTTAAAGGTTTGAAGCCGAATTTTCATCGATACATCGGTCAACTTCGACGCGTACCACCGCCTCTTCGGAAGACGCGTTAGTGTCGTTTCTTACTTCAGAAGTGGCGTACGTGCGTAAATGACGACTACGTGCACGTCAAGCGCAACGATACGGACGTCCCGCTGAACAGTTGCCGTCCAAAGTTGATCGATGGAGCTTCGGTTTTGATCGATGAAGCTGTGGTGAAAGAAAGGCTACATTTTAGGTTTGAAGCCGAACTTTCACCGATACATCGGTCAACTTCGACCGTCCACTACCGCGTCTTCAAAAGACGGCTTGCCGGCGCCTCTTTGTTCAAGGGTGGCGTACATGTCCGGACGACGACTACGTGCACGCTTAGCGCAATGGCAAGGCCGTTCCGCTGAACAGCCGGCGTCCGAAGAACGAAAAGGCGTCGCACATAGTTGTTAGACAGAGAAAACGTATCACTCACCGACCGTACGGTGATCTAGCCTACGACCTTTGAAGATGATCGAGCTCTCGACGAATCAGAAGGCTATATTAAAGCGTTAAATGATGACCGGGTGGAATGTGTTGCTAAATGTGACTTCGTCGTCAGTGAACTGACTTGTCCCAAATTAAATTATATAAAATTACAATTACAATTCCACGTCAATTTTATTATTCGGCATATCCGATCTTATTAGTATTAATGATGACGTGACCAAATGACACACTCACCTGGTATCGTTAATATAAGTGCTTAGAAACTCAGGACTGTCGTACGCGTAGAAATCTTAACTCCGCAGTGTTGCGGCGGGTGGCTCAATGCAGGCAATCTCTGGAAAGGATTCCGCGTACGCTTTATTGCCCGTGCAGTTGCGACGATGTACGCCTGCGCCAAGACTGTGTCGCCCAACGTGTCATCGCACACGGCAGAGAGTTGCAGGTGCGGACTCCCAGGCTGACTCCACCTCTCCGGTGCGTCGTGCAAGGCAACACTTATGCGGGATTAGCATACACGAACAGGAGTTAGGATTTAGGATATATGATCTTTCACCTCGTCCCTAATAACACCTCTGACTACTTGTCTCCACCGACCTGGGCCAGTTTTCACAGGAAGCAACAATGCTGTATTTTCTGTCGTAGACGTTGTTGCATTTGGCAACACGTGTGTTGACATCCTACTACCTCCAGCACCTGTCCCTGTTGTGAACGCTCTCAAGACCAGATCATCCCTCGCTGACTTTGTAGCCAACGCTCCGTGTCAAGAGTCATGGGAGGTTGGTGGTAACTGCAATTTTCTCATAGCAGCTTCCAGAATCGGACTGCGGTGTGCTTGTGTAGGGCACGTTGGCCATGACAAGTATGGTGCATTTTTGACAAAGGTTCTTGCAGAGGAGAATATTACGTTTCATCCTTTGATCTCGTACGACAATCCAACTCGCGCCGGTTCTGAGTCTCAGCGAACCCTGCTATGTTTCGTACTCACAGACGGTGCTGGGAAGCACGCTTTTTGCTCTCGATATGATCTCGGCCCTTGGCCATTACTCGGCGGTAACACTGAGATGGATCCCGCTGTATCGCGAGCTATTTCAAACTCTTCAGCGATCTTCTTCAATGGATTCATTTTCGACGAGCTTGAGGACGCAGCAGTGCGAGCAGCGTTGAACTCAGCAAAGGAGAATAGTACAGCAGTTTTCTTTGACCCTGGGCCCCGAGCAAACACGTTTTTGAAAGACTCTGAACGAGGAGAAGCACTTAGAAATATCCTGGCAAAAACAAATGTTCTACTTGCAACCTTGGACGAAGCTACCGTTCTTGTGAATGTGTATCTACGTCAAGAACGTCAAGACCACTTTGATGACAACTCTGATGACAAAGCTAAGTTGATGACAATGTCTAGCAAAGCTAAGTTTGTTGCTAGGGCGCTGTTGGAAAGTCCTAGCTGTGGTGCCGAATGGGTCGTAATAAAATGTGGGCCTGTTGGGGCTGTCATCTTCACCAAAGATGGCTACGAAGTCAGGGTTGGGTCGCCTGTTGTACCCGTGAGAGATACCGTTGGCTGTGGGGATAGTGCGGCTGCAGCTATTGTTTTAGGCTATCTAAATTTCGATCGAGCAAGGCGCCAAGCTAAAGGCGATAAGGGTCTCCAGGGCGTGTCCGATGAGACAATCCACAATATGCTGGAAGAGACACTTACTCTGGCTACTACTATTGGTGCAGCCACAGCTATGGGTGATGGGGCTGGAAGAAACGTTGCAACAGCTGATGCGGTGCGAGCATTATTATCCAGATTCGGTGAGTGCGAAGGAAAAAAACATGTAGCTCGTGGATTCGGAATAGATACGGATGCCGCCGCGAGGGCAAAGAACATGTTGGAGGCGTCACTAAAAAACTCTCTTTTATGAATTGACGCATTCTCATGTTTGCACCACAATACCATATGTAAGGAAAAGCCCTTGAGCTGAAAATGTTATGAAATGAAAATAAATTCGGGTATCTGTTTGATATCCACAAGTGCAATTTAGGATAAAGCGCAATATTAGCTCGTATCATTTTGTGTCAAACTAAATTATTTCGGACAAGACAGACTGAAAGTGAATTTGAGCTAGCAGCAAAACTGAACTTCGACGGGGTTTGAAAAATATGTGTCCAGGTATAAAACCAGGCGAGAGTGCTACGAGATTCAGGTCGACGCAATTTTGCATTTCGACTTTTTGTTGACCAACATGGTGACAAACACGTCATGCTGTTTGTAATCAAAGACGACTGTGATTCCTGATACGTTCATCAATCGTATGGCCATCATATTTGCAGCAACGATCCTGTCGAGCACTTGTAAATCTGCTGACTGCGCTGGCGTTATTGCATGGTGACGTTCCATGAGCTCTTTGACCTTATGTCGTGCTTGAGAAAAACTGCCCAAAGCTGATTCGAAGAGCTTCGCGATCGGCTGGTCCGCATAATGTACAATGCACTTTGAAAAACGAAACCATCTCATTGGAACTGGCTTGGAGCTGCTGTGAAATTGGCCAAACCGCAGCCAAAAATGCTGTTCATCATCAGTGAACTCATTTGGCACAGGTTTGTGAACTCTCCCAGACGCATCAAGGGCGACTAGCATCCGAAGTAATCCTTGACAAATCATACTCTTGAGGGTAGTGAACCCAGACTCCGCCTCTGCCCTTGCAGTTGCTATTCTGCCGACATCATGTTCAGCACAAATATCACTTATCACATTTCCCGAAAAATGCGTCGCTCGTTGACGCTCTCTTGTGGCATCCTCAGTCACCCAGGTTTGATCAGTACTCTGCTCTGCAGCTAGAATGCCAGCTTGTACGGTAAGAAGATAGTCTTTGTACCAATATATCATCACCAATTCGTGAGGTAGATATAAATGCAAATCAAATCCCATGATGAGTTGTGATATTTGTACATGTATCAATATAGATTGGGTCCTTGAGATGCAAGGACACACTGACCTGTTGGAGAAAGCAAGAGTTTGTGGACACGCCGTTCTAGCAAGCAAACGATGCGATTTGTTGCGCTGGTAAGTTTCCGCACCACCAGCAATGCTGTCGTGATAAGTCCATTCTTTGTGCAGATGTCTAAGCCTACGATGATGTCGACATCTACTAGAGAAGTGTGTTCGAATGAGAAGTTTTACATCTCGAGCGCCCGCCAGCCGAAATTCATGTAGACTGTTACCTGAAAAGTTGTCATTTGTGCGTTCCAAACCGTTATGCGCATCTCCCATGAAGGTTTCATCATCATTGCCATCGTTTATGGCGCTTGATGTGCAGTTCTGTTGACAAATCTTGCTTTGATTTTTAAAGAGCTCCTCTGATCCATGGTGACGGTGACAGGGATGCGGCCAAGGCAAACAATGTTCATGAATTGTGTTGCAGATCCACATCGAGGGGAGGGCGGCTTTCCAAATGCGCGTCCTAAGTAAAATATCATCTCTGTACACAAATAGAGCAGCAAATGCTCGAGGTATGATCCCAGAATCAGAGTTAGAAATCCAGCTGAGCAAGTGGAGAAGTTCTTTAGCCCCATCCCTCTTCCCACACAGTGAAACGATATCGCATACCCTTCGCATGTCCACGACGAGTCTTGAAAAGTGGGCAATGCTGCATTTTCTTGAAAGAAGACAAGCAGTCTGAGGTGGTCCAGTGTATGATGCATATATCTTGCTATTGAATCCAAGCCCATCCGGTTCCCAGTCCAGGTGATCCCAGTGAGAAGCATTCTGGATGCATGAAGTTATGTGCGAATATGAATCTACCGATGTTCTAATCTCCTCTAGATGGTGTGCAGCCTTGTCAAGGTTATGACGGGCATGATCCGCATGGCGTGCGCTCGGCTCATTGGAAAGATATCCCATCGCTGCTTGTAAACACAATCTAAACCTGATCCGTGAAAGCAGATGCGAAGAGTCACCACCCCCTTGAATCCCCTTTTCAGCAGCTTTCAGCCGTTCAATTGTTCCTTTTTCTGTTTCGGTATCGGCTTCTGGCATCCTAAGTCCAAATTGCCCCGTGCTTGATGATGAATAGAAATCTTCTTCATCACCGACGCCCGCCTCTGAGACTACGCTTCGTATAGTAGCCAAACTGATATGTACAGCGTTAAAATATGCACCCAACACTGGTGACAGCTTCGGATGAAGTCGAATGCGATCGTGCATATATTGGCATGTATAAACCGTCGAGGCAAGTGCTTGGCCCCTGTGCCAGGTGGCCTCACAAGCCAACAGTGAGTCAAACACATATGCGGCTTCAGAGTCATTTAGATGCAGCGGTGCACGAACCATTGTCGGCTTTCTTTCCCTTGGGATCGTGCTCCTTAGAGCAGTTCCCGAATCCTGCTTTGGGTCAAGTATGACAAGAGCGCTCATAGCTCGGAAAAGATCGAATACGTGCACGTGCACAACATGTCCGCTAACCATCGCATTCGAACACAATTTGAGAGAATCATCAATCGGGTAGCTCCTCGTGGGGTTCTTGCTTCCGGTTATTTTCCCAGAAGGAGGCATGGCCGTCAGAGTAGTGCGGATCTTTCCTCGTGGCTGAAATACCCTACACGCGCGGCCGCATACCTGTCCTTGAAATGTGGTGCCTGTTCTTTGGTAGGGTAGGGTAACCTCCTACCGACAACTGTGCTCTATGACGATAAGCATAGTATAATTAGTGCTACTCCTCAGCAGTTCTTGATACTTTCCTAAGCAGAGGAGCGATGTACCTCCGTCGTAAACAGAGTTTTATCTGAGATCAAGGGCTGTGTGCTGAGACTCACCTTCGAGGAGTAAGACCTACAGGGACTCGTCGCTGTCTCCCCAAAGATATTTTCATTTTTCTTTTTTGATTTTTTCGGATACTCCTGACGTGGTGGGTATTTCCGTCGTTGGACAGTTGGAGCGACAAGTTAAGAGTGTCTAATTTCGAAAATAACTCAAGAAACAAGAATAGACCGTCGATTCTCGGGCATTCTTTTTTTTGCATGCCGAGAACACAGAACGACGCCCCACAGTCTCAGCTGAGTCCTGGCGAAGTTTCACGTCGATCCGTGCAGTTTGGAGGCGTCGGCGCGCTCGCAAAGAGGCGGCATGCGATGCTGTGTAAAGAGGGTGCCGATTTCCGAATTTTTCCCCATTAGATTCCCCAATTTCCGAAATTCGTAACCGAAAATTGTATGGGCATTTCGAGTTTTCGGAAATCAGATCGTCATTCTTGAGTTAATTAGACACACTCTTAACTTGTCGCTCCAACGACGGAAATACCCACCACGTCAGGACTGCTTGTACTTGTACCACCGAGCGGTGGATAATATGTGGCTTGGGTGACCACGCGCAGGGGTGACAGGGACGGCGACAGGGATTGGTTTTGATAGTAGCGCTTTGAAAGTGGAAACTGTCTATTTGATAGGAGCGTTTTTTACTTGAGCAAGATGCGCGCTCATGTAGCCGCTGGCGCGCGATTACCAAGCGCCGCGCTGTATCTTTAGGGTCCGCGCCGTGTCTTTTGGAGGTTGGGTCTGGGTTTTCAGGGTTAAGAGTTTAAACAGCCGCGAAGCAGCTCGTCTGCCACTCCCTCTGCCTGAATCCCCGCCTCCGGGGCCAAAATAAAAATAAAAATTGTTCCTTCGTATAGATTGTATTGTAACACATGCAGATAACCTTAGAAGGTAGTAATTCGATGTAATTCGAACGAAGGAATTAAAATTATTAATTAATAAGATTAAGATTATAAGATCATAAAAGATCTTAATTATAAGATCATAATATTAAATAAGATCTTATTAATATATTTAATATATTTGTAATATATTTTAATAATAATAATAATATTGATCGATGTCTTTATTTATTATTACCTTCGAAGGTACGAAGGTACCTTCGTATTTATCACGAAACCGCAAGTGTTCGTGATTGTTACGCTGTAAAACTCTTTGTATTTAAATCTTATCGTTACGAGTAATAATAAGAAGCTAGGCTAGCTAGCTAGCTAGCTAGCTAGCTAGCTAGTGTTACGAGCGAGCGAGGTATAGATACCTTCATTCGAAGGTACGAAGGTACCTTCGTATTTAATAATACGAAGGTACCTCGTAAAAGTTAGAGAGGATTGTACTTTCGAAGGTAACACTTAAACGGACCTTAAACACAAAACATTTTCAGAAGTCCAAATTTCCAGTTCCTCATAAAGGTGTGAGGGACAGCAGGCAATAAAAAAGTGCCACTTCGCTGTTTTGGGAGAGTATTTAAAAATGCGCCCCTCCGCCCTCGCAATGCTGCGTTCGTATCACGGGCGAGTTGTTCCCGCAACAACGCACCGCGTTGCCGAGGTGCGAAAACACAGGGTACCAGCTTATGTAATCTAATCCCTTTCCGGCTCGTGAAGGCAGTTGAAGCTCTGCGTAGTGGAAAGATTATCGCTCTCCCCACAGTACGGTTTGGACCGCCTTGTAGTTGAGCCTCGCGCTCTGTACTTTTCGGAGTCGTTTTGTAGGACACGCTGTATGGGCTCGCGGCAGGGTTTCGCTCCGAGACGGGTGTAAGGGTTAGTGAAATTCGTTCTGGCCCGCTTTGCAAGGATTGAAGCGTGCAACGTTATGACTTTTCAGGCTTTGTATGCTACAAAGCGGCGTTCGGAGGTCGTGCCTCTTGCAATCTGTGTAGGCGATGCCGAGGCGCGTTTTACTTTTCATTTAGGAGCTTGGTTTATTAAGGAGCTTGGTTTATTCCGTTAGGACGTTGGAAATTATTTGGAAACTGATCACCTTGCTCAGGGGCTCCTTGAGGTAAGAAACTTATCCGATCGGCTATCTTGCCTCTGACGCATCATAAGCATAGGAACTGCTCCCTGGCCCAGTCACAGTAATTTCATGGACGAAGTCTGGCGCAGATATGCCGGTGCGTTCACTTCATTTTTGGCGAAGCTCGATAACTCATGAGCATCCTGGCCTCCTTCATTTCAACAGAGTGGCATAAACCCGGGTCGGAGACTCCTGGTATCGGAGGAACTTTTCATTCTAGAATTCGCTATTCGTGTTCATCAGCTCAATTTTTTTGTTGATGATCCTACACCTCGGGCGTCAGAGTGCCAAGTGCGTGCTTCGCGCGGGTGTGGAGTATTTTGTCTCTTCGTAAGGCAATTCAATTTTTTCTTGATGTGCCCTTATATATCTAGGCAGTAGCAAGGCAGTATGGGCATGCACTCGCACTGACATCTGCCAACCAGAGCGGTGATCCAAGTACACTGAACGTGGACGAGTTCTTGGAGATATGGGATGATGTGAGTGTGAACATCAAAGTGGCAGCGTTTTCTCTTCTCATCTTCCTAAGTTGCAGTGTTCCTTGATTTTTGACGGCGGCGAAATACCTTCGAGTGAGTGGCATCAGCCTCTTCGCACTTTTCAATCGTTTCATGTTCAATTCAATTTAAAAGGTGGACTCGGGTCGACAATTGTTAACCTTTCAGTACCGGGTGAGATGGCAGATATTACATATAGATATATAAATAGATATATTGAGCTCGCTGAACAACATACTAATTTGCAGGGAAATACAGCATCCAAAGGCGGTAAGAAGAGACCGACATCAATATTCTTACTTGTGGGCTAAATACCGTGAATTGTAATAGGGGTGATGCTCACCAAGCTACAGAGGTATTGTCGCCTGCACCATGTTTTTCTTTCGAAGGTTACAAATACAAAGGCCACGCAAACATTTCAGGAAATATTACTTAGATACGGGCTAGAGTGCCTGTGAAAGTGTATTTACGGACCTCACGTCCCGCTGATTAGTGATGTATTTTTGCGATTCCGGTACATTTTTTCTAAGAACCATGGTTCTAAAGGTTCTAAGGGTTTACTCCTCTATTTTTTGTCATCGCCGACAAAAAACAAACTCGCCACCATCCAATCTCAAAATCCACCAGATCGTCACTATAATAATGAGTGATAAGAATGAAAGGACCAAAGAACAACCGCCGTAAAATAAGCACGCTGTGAAAGAAAAAAAAATCGCTAAGGATGATGTCCCCGACGAGCAAAAGCACACGGACCAATGGTGAGAAGATTTAGGAGAGTTGATAATGAGAAAGCAAGCAGCCTGAGTGAAGTAGGAAGGCTCTTGATTGCACATGGGAACAAATGTGCGTGAGCAGTTTGGAGCAGTGCGAGAATAATTGTTATCAGTGCTGGCAGAGAGGAGGACGACAGCACGCGGATCAGTATAATATATGAATTGTTGTATTCTGAGATCTTGGTATCTCACCTGTAGTCGGGTAGAACGGAATGTTCTGACATAAATCGGCATAATAGCTAGATGGACCGGCATGTGGGGACGCGATGGTATTCGGTATCAAAAGACATCGAGCAGCTCCTTGGCCAAAACCAAGAGCTTGTATTCAAGAATCAGTAAAGTTAAAATATGATTTCAGAATAAGAAATATTAACACACCTAGTTTGAGTGCCATGTATTCGCCCCCGGAAGTTTCTGTATTTCTTTGTTCATGCAATCGGCCGTGAGAACCGGTTGAAAAGCTGGAGACAAGCTATCTCAGATTTCCACGATATAATATTCAAAAGTTGGATCTCACGTTCTCCTCACGCAATCGAACAATGCAGCCGACGCGAACTCGTGAAATACTGCGCACATGAGCACGGCAGTGAAGAAAGCTGTTTCGGAATTGGATTGCACGGCTCCTGGTATATTTGGACAACAGTCAATAAAAGCAGCGACAAGTTCAAGCTGTCTCACGTGTGACTAATAGTACAACACACGACGTCGTCATCATCCAAGCTGCACAACTGCAACAACATTGTTAAGGAGTAAGCCCCAAACACAAAGGATCAAACTTTCACCTCAAAAGAAGTAGTGACAGGAGTAGTGGCCGAGTTCTAATGTGTGCGATGAAGAACCAGATGGCTGGTCCGCAATACACAAGGAGGCCGCCAAGCCATGCTGCAAAACCCATCGGATATCATATACCTCTCAGCTGAAGGAATCAACTTATTCGAACTTTGGCAACATTTCAACATCAAGGTCTCCCTGCTCGATCCAGATGATTGGAGCGCTGCTCAACGGCAACACATCTGTTCTTTCAGGTGGGAAATTTGAATAAAAATATACTCGATGTGTGATCGTTAAGGGGGTCGAACCCTTGACCGTCAGCTTAGGAAGCTGACGCTCTATCCACTGAGCTAAACGACCTATGTCGAATGGTCTCTCCTTTCATTCGTCGTCTTCTAAACGTTACAGAATGAATTCGAATTATATATACTTGCGCCGCTGCATGGATCATCTTCCCGCGAACGAGCAAATGAATGACCCAGAGCACAAATTTTCCTTCAAGGAAATGTGTCATCAGTGACTCGAAGGGCCGGTGCGCTTGAAACCTATTTGAACACGAGCCGTCACAGGCTGTTTCTAACGACTCGGGACAGCCAGAGTGCCATTCAGGCTTCTGGTCGTGCGGTCTTGTCCGTCCGGGGTACTTCGGGCCCATCACACAGAAACACGCTTTCTGAATTACTCTTCCTTGGGAAATTTCCGCCTCCTTTCCGCCTCCTTTCCGCCTCCTTTCCGCCTCCTTTCCGCCTCCTTTGTGATAGTGCCTCGGTGATTCTTCACGAATAGTGGAATCGGGAATACAAAGCAAAAAGCGCTACATTTGGTGACGGGATATGTGTTGGACCATCCGACTTCGCGCGCGTTCGACGGCTCCTCGACGTCGTGGACGTGAGACACGGCCTCGGCCCAATCAAGTAATAGGATGTTGGCGAAAGGGTGTCGTATCAGCTGACTTGGAGCGAGTGGGGGAATTGGAATCGTCGACTTCATGAAAAGGTGTCAAACTGTTGGTGGATGAATATGCTCTTCATATTCGTTCATTATTATTAATATTAATCTTATTAATTAAGATTATCATAGATTATCATAAATTATCCATGCATATTAAAATAAAGATAATACGAAACTTACGAATTTAAACGAAACATAGAATACATGATTTAATATATTATTATGAATAATATGATATGATAATATATAGATGATATTCTGAATTTCATAAGGGTGAGACACTTTTTTTTGCATAAACGATTTTATATAATAACGTAAAGACTTTATCATTATTACGATCCACACAATCACTCCAGTTGGCAAACA
>JACLAB010006593.1_pt1 | contig 24091 bp, 8 predicted proteins | sample 8027921 | NCBI WGS metagenome assembly JACLAB01 (sample SAMN15725117, study PRJNA655200) | protist metagenome | isolation source: fluorescence activated cell sorting (FACS) single amplified genomes of... | place: USA: West Boothbay Harbor, Gulf of Maine | collected 2000-07-19
ACGCGTGGAAAAAGGGAAATTGTACACGCGGGGATGACTGCAAATTCAGTCACGATGGTGAGGGAGCTACCATGAAGGTTGGAGACAAGTACCATGGGCGAAAGTTCCAATGCATGAGCTTCAGAAAGAAGGGGAAGTGCTCAAAAGGAGAGGCCTGCTCGTTTCTCCACGTCAACCCTCCTCCTAGTAGCATCATCGAGGAGAAGAAGGACACAACCAAAGAAGATTCAGCGCCGAAGGGGTTTTGCGATCGAATGAAGAAAACTGGAGTGTGCAAGAAGAAGAACTGCAAGTACTCACATGACTTGTCAGCACCCAAGAAAGGAGGAGGAGGTGAAGAGGGCTCCACATCAGAAAAGAAGCGCAAGAGAATTGACGGAAGTGTGCTGGTTGCAAAGCGTAAGGCCATCCTGGATGCCGATGAGAATGCATTCAAGGGGTGATGATGCAACGATGATGTTTTTTTTTTTGTGTACTCAAAATTGTTTATTGTGTCCCAACCATGTTAAGAAATGTAAACCACTCTTTAGCGACCTCCTCGTGTATGTGCATATTGTGCTTGTCATAAGCCTCTCGCACTTCTTTGTTGATCATTACAAACAGCTCGGACGAGGAAAGTAGCTGAGTCGTCACATTGATGAACTCACGTGTGTCGACAACCAAAGTCTCAGAAAGCACTGCATGGTTCATCTGCGAATACATCGCCTTTGTATACGCCCCTCTCACCATCTGACCATCAAGGGTGACCACAGGGAGACCATGTGACAGCGCATCTTGTGTGGTGAGACAGCCCCCGTACGGGAACGTGTCGAGCACCACTCGTGTAGCAGACGATCTCAGAAGGTTGTAGTACTTTGGATACGACACGAAGCGCAGCCTCTCCATGATAGCAGCCAAATCAATGGCGTCTGATGCTGATGCTGATGCTGATGCTGATGCTGATGCTGATGCTGATGCTGATGCTGATGCTGCTGCGATAGTCTCAGCTACTGCTCTTTCTATTCCGTTGTATACCTGTGAGTTGCGCTCCCATATCTCTTCTGTGATGACTATGAGATAGTGGTTGCTGCAGGAATCATCAGCAGCACCAGCAGATGCAGATGCAGATGCGGACGCAAATGATATCAGCAGCTCGGCCAATGTGAGGAGAAAACGTCTGCTGAATTTAAACGACCGTCCTGCCACCACACTGAACGCATACGACGATGCGGGCTGGTTTAGCAGATGGGAAAGGTGCATATTCCCCAGCAAACTTGCAAGCTCAGCTTGTTCCTCAGCATTATGCTGCATTTCGCCACTAACCAATGCCCCTCGATTCCTACTGTAGACCGCCTTCGGGGCCGTATTCATGTAGGCAAAGCGGACCAACTGCTCAGAGTACTGGTTCAGAGCCGCATCCGTTTCCTCCACATCCAGGCCAAGGAAGTAGTCAATTGCAGGACTGCCGGTTGTCACCGGGTGCCCCCACCACGCTGCCTGCACTGGTGCAAGTCGAATCTGAGCAAGTGCCAAGGAGACAGTGTTCATACCGACATCAGCATATACAAGGACGTCCAAGACGTCATCGCGTATTGTTTTCGCTACTAGCTCGATGTCCTCTGGCAGCTCGATGAATCGATCAGTGGGGAGAAGCTCTCGCAATTTGGGCAATACCTGGTCATGTACGTTCTTCTCGCTATTCTTATTCCCGTCATCGCGCCGGATGTAGTACAAATGCAGGTCAATTGTCCCTCGGTATTGGCTGTGTAACAACGTGAATAACGGGTATAGGCTCATGCCTATACTGTGCATGTCAAAGTGCTTGGAGACGAATCCAACTTTGAGTCTATTTTTGATCTCCTCCTTTTCATTTTTTTCTTCTGGATTGGTGGTGGTACGTGACAGAGCCAGCAGAGCAGGACAAATAGTGGTCAGAGCCTGGCTTACTGCTACGTTGATTGCCATGTCATTCAGGCCTTGGTGCGGTAGATAAAAAGTCGTGCTTGGGAGGAGCCGGGGAATTTCTTTTACCGGTAGACCTGTGCTGTATTGATTGTTCGCTAGTATTAGCGCTTTCACCTCCGCAAGCATACGGCTTCGAGTCAATGCGGTAGCCTCTATCGAGTCCGGCATGGGATTCACAAGCACCATTGTCCACAGGCACTGTAGAGCAACCAGAGCATCAACGTACGGAAGGGGGACCCTTCTGAGAATTCTCACAGCGCGTACACTGGCCCACCGAGCAGATACAATATCACCCCTCTGATGCGCTATCTGTCCTACTGCAAAGACAACTGCAGCCTTTTCCATGCTAACCACGTCGCCAATACTTGTCATGGCTCGTGCATGTGCTGGTGATGGCAGTGAAATAAGTGATTGCACCTCATAGTACTGCTTTGAGTTGAACAGTCCGAGTATATGGGCCTCTGTGACTTCATTCTGAAGAAGTAATCGCCACTCTTCCAAACGTGTCCGCATGGAGAAAACAGTCTTGAGTGTAATGCCATCTGCCACGCGTAGCCAGCGCCAATCTGCGCTCTTTTCCTGCCGACTACGGCGCATGTCTATACCGCGGACCCACTCTCTGTGCCGGTTCCCCATACGCAGCAGGTGGGAGTCAATCTCCGCATCGTCAAGTGATGACAGTAGCTCGTTGAATGTGGGAGTGCTTGCGTGTACGTCACTACTCTTATCATCAGCTGTAGTCACGAGAAAACACGACTGCAGCAGGAGCAGCACTAACAACAACGGCAGTTTCATTGTTATTCGATTCATGCAATTCTTCGTCGAGCTTGTTGTCATCCTGTGTACTCGGCAAAGTTCATATGCCCTGTTTCTTTGGCGTGTTTTTGGGCACCATTCTGGCCCACTAATGGCTTGGAACAAACCAAGCATTTCAGGTCGAAGCCTGTTATGTCTGTAAACTGTCTCTTTTCTTTCAATTGTCTTGCTAATACTAGACAGCCTGCCTCCGAACTCTTCCCATCTTTCTCCAAAGCCGGAAAGAATATCCTCTGCCCCTCACTCGTCATTAACGCATCGTAGTGAATGCCATCGTAAATCACGTATATGCGCTGAGATACGTCCGCGCCCTCCGGGTTCCCGTCGTACTTGTACAAAACCGATGTCTGCACGTCTGCAGCAACGATCTCAACCCTGAGCTTCTTGCTCAGGATACTCATCTCGATCTCCCCGCCCCACTTCTCCGAATCTTGAATCCACAGTGCGTACTCGGAAGGTAATTTGCCGAGAAAGGCCTCGCTGTACGTCTCAGAATCTGCGAGTACCGCCTCGGAAATATCGAGTCGGTATCTCCGTGCATCGAAATTTGGTGGTTCCAAGCAAAACGCAATGGCGTTGAATAGGCATGAATTGTCGGCCGCAATGATATGCCTCTCCATTCGCATTGGTTCTGATGGGGTTGTTGTTGTTGTTGTTGTTGTTGTTGTTGTCGTGAAGACAGTGGTGACCGGAACATCTCCTTTTTCAATTGGGTAACCTGCATCGTCTCGCACGGTGATGGCATCCCCGTTGGAGATGTGCAGATCCACAAGAGTATCGTTGCCTTTTCCACTTAACTGTTTGGGAGGGAATCCAGTGTACAAAGCATAAGAGGAAGCTCCTGTCTTTTCTGTGATTTCCGAACATAGAGATGCCAAGCTCGTGGTCGAGTCGAAGGTGAACTTGAATGGCTTTGTGGTGCTGCAACACACTTTCAAAATCATTTGTGCTAACTACCTCTAGAGGAGAACACAAGTTACTGGTATTGTATGAGCTTCTTGATTTCGTTTCAGATGTGATAGAGACGACTACGCCTGATCAAAGAAGCATATCATCTGGCTGTGAAAAACAGATTTGTTTCGAAATGGAGCGCTGTGACCAGAATAGTAAGGAAAGTGGGGGTGTGAGGAAGAAGAGGAAGAAGAGGAAGGAAAAAGTGTATTAATGAGGCAAACACACATGTTGTACAATGGAAACACACTCGATAATTGCTGCAGAGTCTCTAGAATCCGCGCGACCTTTTTCTGCCCGTGAATTTGGAGTCGGACTTAACGTCCTTACCCTGGCGGATGCGGTTGTCCTTCTTGCGCTTGATCCAATCGAGCTTCTCAGCCCCGGAGAGGACCTTGCTCTTCTTGCCTTTACGCTTCTGCGACCCATACTGGTCATTCTGCTTGCCCACAAAGACACTTGCTTGGGCGGCACTTTTGGCTCCGTGGTGCTGCCCAGTACCGAGTGCAACGGGCATGCGGTACGATCGCTCGAACGACAAACAAAGATAGTACTTCTTGGCCTTGGTTGAGTTTGGGTAGTCTACCAGCACACCACCGGCGAACCCCACCTTGGAAGCGGCCTGGGCAATCAGGTACGCTTGCTCGGCATTTTCGGGGTAGAACTGAAGTATCGCTTTTGCATCCCTTTTCATGACGCTATAAAGAGAGGAGAAGAAGCGATTCAGGCGAAGTTTCGGGTCCTGGTCGCTACTGGAGGAGTAACACAGCCACTGCAGTGCAGATATAGAGATGACACCGTCGAAAGTGGCGGGACGGAATGGGAGCCCTTGCCCCATGTCCGACTCCAGCACATCCCCTACGTCATTCATCGACGTAAGCGGCTTGGATGGGGCAACAGGGGTTTCCTCGTCACTCGCTTCGCTGTCTACGTCAATCTCCTCGTCACCCTCTTCCTCTTCTTGTTGTTCTGCAGGCTCTGCTTCCTCATCGTCGACCTCCCACGATTTCTTCTGTCTCTTTGACACATGCCCTCGAGACAAGTCACCCATGGTGAGTCCGTCGTTGCCATCGTCCTCTTCTTCCTCTTCTTCAGATTCTTCCTCCTCATCTTCATCGTCTGATCCTTCTTCGTCGTCGCCAAGCACCCTGTGCCCTGTAGCCACCTCCAACATGGCCGGCGAGATGTCACAGCCAACCCAGTAATGACCCGCCTTTTCCAGCGACGCTCCACTCAGGCCACTGCCACAACCGACATCCAAAACGTAGCCAGGGTGGTCAGTAGGCAGGCAAAGTAACTCAATCGCGCGATTCGTGATTTCATTCTGAATGTGAACGATACGGGATGATTTGTGGTACTTCTTTGCCTCCTTGTTGTCGTAAAAAGAACTGGGCGACACGCCCAGGGACTCCGGACGACGCACAGACATAGTTTGTAGACTGAGGAGGAGAAGGGATGAAGTGTGCTGTGTGGTGCTTTGTATTTACCGGTATTATTTTACATTTTTGTAGAGGAATCTTTTTTTCACTAGAATTGAAACCTTTTTGGTTGCAGCTGTTGGTTCAGCGGGAGTGTGGTCTAGTGGTATGATATCTGCTTTGGGTGCAGATGGTCTCGGGTTAAACACATGCTGTTGCAAAGAAGAAGTGTTCCTGATCGATTCCCGACTCTCCCCAAGATATTTTTGCCCAAGAGGGAGCTACAAGGCCCATGTATTTACTCCCCATGCATCATTTTGTATGTGCCAACCCAGCCCCAATATTCTTTTTGCGTCAAGGTGCCAGAGAGTAGTGCAGTCATTTTGCGCTAGTCTAGAGCTTGACTTCAATAGTTCAAACACAGTATCCTATTTTGCGGTCATGAGAGGGAGAGTTTTTCTCTGACTTCTAGTGTTGGTTGGTTAGTTTCTTTCAACGTAACAGATGTACAATGTTGTTTCTCGTTCTCGTTCTCTTTCTCTTTCTCTTCTGCTTCTTTTTCTCTTGGAATATAATCATACACTAATCATCGGACTGCATCAGGATAGCGACGCCGGCCAATGTCCACTTATGTGTGGGGTCGATGGTTTTTAAAGTACTCAGGAACACAAAGGTGTGTCCGCGGGCGGATGTGTAGTACACGGGGCATTCGTAGGTGTCGGGGTTACCCCTGAGATATCCGACGGCCTGGGGGCTCCACTCGGGCTGCACGGGCACAGCCTTGACGTAGATGATTGGCATGGGGTCCAACAACACCTTTAGCTTGGACTCGGTGAGGTGTCCGGCGCAGGGTGTGCCCTGGATGGCGTATGTGTCATCGGCAGACTCTTCCTCGTCTGTCCACCTCGCCCCCTCGAGCAACAAACCGTGGATAAACACGCCATCCTCGGGATACACCCCATTTTGGATGGCGTTGTTTACGCGGTACATGCGCGTGATGTGTGTATCAAGTGACATGCCATCAAGAGGTAGTTTGTTCTTACGGGCAGTCACCTGCTTGATCGCCGTCAACAGCGCGGTAGGGTTGATAAGACCGGGGAGCCAGATGCTGAAGGGGAGCACGAGGTTAAACCAGTTGCTGAGTTGGGTCCTTCTCAACAACAGATCGGCAAACCACGATGCAAGATTCTTTCTGGAGGGCCATGCAAGTTTCTCCCACGAGGTTTGGTGGAAGGGGTTTCTGCCTGGCACCTCATTGACCCCCAAAGCGGATGCGATGTCCTCCATGGGCTGGGACATGTTGAGTTGGCCATTGAGACCCTTTTGCAGCTCCTCCAGAGTTGCCGTCATGTATTCCAACAGAGAGTTCATGCGTGTGCACTCCTGAGACACCACGACACTGTAGGGGCCGTCTTCCTCCTCGACCTTGAGCTTGACACGATCGGACAAGTCCAGCAGATCGAACTTGGCCGGGCATTTCTTCAAAATGTCACTCAGGGTCTCTCTCACGATGGCAACATTGCCGGTACCGACATCTGCCGAACCAACTTCCAACCTCAAAATCACCTCGAAAATCCCCTCTGCCTTGCTGGTAAGGAAACCAACCTCGGCATTGGGGTGCATTCCGTAGATAACGGGTGACTCTGCAGGCAGTGATTTGCTGATGAGGTTGGTGTATGTGGCATAATCATAGGAAGTGGCGTCGGGTGACTGCAGACCGGGGGCCAAATCACCACGATTGATGAGCTTATCGTTGAAGATCACATCCAGGTATGTGTTGTTGGTACGGCGATCGAAGAAATCGGTGATGTGACCACCGTACATGATTTCTCCGAAGATATACCGGATGTCCTGGTAGGGCACGACCTTGGTATCCTTGGTGATATAGCTTTCGAGCACATCCGCGCAAATACGCAAATCGCCCATGTTAAAGCCATATGCACGACTCCAGCCCTGGCTACCGAATCTTCTGCGACCAAGCATCACACTGTGGAAGAAGCACAGACCGAACAGGCAAGCCTTGAATTGTTCCTTCTTGGCTGCTTTGTCAATACGACCCTGACTGAAGGCATCCCATGCACGGGCCATGTTGGCCTTGAGATCCTGAGGAGGTTCGTTCGATACATTGATGCAACTCTGCAGTAGACCCTCAGGGATGTTCTTCATATACGGGAGTGGAGGGGGCTCCGCGGAGATAAACACACGGAAGTTGGCGTTGACAGTGGGCAGTGACTCTAGCTTCTCGTCCAGGGTGGTAATCCACGTCTGCATGAGATGCACGTTTTGCAGGAAGATCCAACCACCTGACTCGGCGAGTTTGGTGATGGTGGCATCGGCACGTTTCTCCTGACCCTGACCCATACTGATATTCACGAACTTGCCATTCGCCGCGGTAATATCCCTCTGCTTGCCCAGATCCTCGACCCAGGAAGTAGGGTCGACACCAGGGTACAAGACAAACAACACTGGGGTGGCGGCAGTGGTGTAGCCATACGTAGTGGCCATGTTGAAAGGCGGTTGGGTGACCAATTCGTCGCCCAATTGCTTGCGAATATAAGCAGTCAAAGCAAACGGCAGTCTGTCTTGGCGGAACACACGAAGCAGAAGAATCTTCTGAATCTCATTGAGGGCCTTGTAGTCGCCGGGCATATCCTTACTCTCCGGGTTGGGCTGGTTGTACCATTCCTCCCATTCCTCCGCGTCCGCAGTGACCTTCTCAGACATGTTCTCAAAGACGCTGTCCACTGCCATTAAGTCTTCTTCCACACCCTTCAAGCGCGCCCATGCGACTTCATTGAGCCACTTCGCTAGATCCTCACCGCGATTGGCCACCTCATCAGCAAGGCGTCCGCGCATGAGCACATCAACGTATACCTTGTCCAAAATGCCGTCATCGACCATGATTTTAAGCGTGAGCATAGTCATCACAGTGAGTTTGTCCTTTTCAAACAGACCGGCGCGAACGAAATCGTACACGACCCAGGTCACATTTTGCATCAGTAGACGCAGACGTTCGGGAATATCCGAGGCCTCGGCAAGTCTGTCGCGTTCTTCAATCTCCGCAACACGCCTCGAGATCTCATCAGCCAACGTGTCCAAGTCCATGGTCTGCTTCTTGTCCTCGTTGTCACCGTCATCATCATTGGCAGCGCGACCAACACCTTCCTCGCCTGGGTAAGGACTAGTGCGAATACCCTTCATGAAAAAAAAGATGAACGAATTCAGACTGAACATGTAGTAGGTGTTGACCTTGTACAGGTTGTTCATCATGAAGAAAATAAGTGCTCCTCTACGTGCGACGGGACGGTACTGCTCACTCGTGGTGATAATCTTCTCAGAAGTGATTCGGGACTCGTCCAACTTGATGACAATCTCGTCGGAGATCTTCTTAGATAGCTCCAGCTCCTCAATCAATGCTCTGTCCTCTGTGATATCACCCTGGGCGTCGGCGAGACGGCGCAAGATGTTATCTTCGAGTTGCTTGACCTTGATAGTGAACAAGTTCTGCTGCAGGATCAACGCACTCTTCTGACTCGCCAAATCAGGTCTCTCGAATCCCACGACACGCGACAGAAGCTGCTCTTCGAGACCCAACTCTGTAACAGAGAAATTCACGAGCGTACACTCGGCCTGGATCTCGGGAGGGTAGTGAGGGTTGGACAGCTTGGTGTGCATGTACATACGGAAGTCTTTATGGAACTCAACCTCCGTGTCACCAATACCGATGAAACGCCTTTTGCCTCTCTTCACCGTGGTGCGACCAATGACGGGCATAAGTGTGGGGTCGATGCTCTCACCCATGTTCTCGATGATGAAAGGATCTCCGTCCTCGATGGCCTTGAGCAGGCGGCGGATCAGGTCTTTCTGGCCAAGTCTGCCCACCACTAGCTTCTCTCCCTCTCGGCGCTTGATCCAGTAGATAGCCTGCAGCTGCGGGTCAATCATCAAGGGATATCTTGTGGTATTAGTCACAATCGCAGCATTTTCCGCAGAGACACGATCAGCTGGTAGTCCCTCCGTCTGGTACTGTGCAATCTCTGCGTCGTCACACATGAGGCCAATTGTCTCGATATCTGGGGTCATAGGGATGGGTGCACCGGCAGGAGGTGCAAAAACGAGCGGGATGAGGGTGTTCTCCATCAGGTCCTCTCGGTACGTCTTCGACAAGGGCCCGATGTAACTGATGAAGGACGCAGCCAATAGACAGTCGCCCACCAGCAGCTCCTTCTCCAACTTCAGCCTGTCAATTCCTTCCGTCCATCGCACTTGCTCAGAACCAAGGGCGGCAGTGAGGCGATTGGCCAGCTCCAACTTGAGTTTCCCTTTGTCGGCAATATCTTGTGCCTCTTTTCGCTGGCCCTCAGCCGCATTAAACTCAGCAGTCAAGACATCAAGTCTCTCCTGCAGTGCTGCAACGCGCGCCTTAACGACAGACAACTGCTCATTGGCTTCCTCCAATTGGCCATTGGCCGCCTTGAGTGCAATTCTCTTGGGCTCCACTTGCAGCACGATATCGTAGTAATTCACGATGTTGATTACCCACGAGCACAGACCGGCAGCGGCACTGTTTCTTTTTTCGATGATCTCCGGAGAGAAGTGCTCAAGCTGCATGAAGGGGCGGATCTCCTTGAAGTTCATCTCATTGACAGTGCCCTCGTCGATGATCTGCTTGAAACCCTTGAGCTCGTCAAGGAAGCCGTTTACGTTACCGAGGAGGGCCTTCTTCGATGCGTCCCAGGTACGTTCCTTTTCACGCACCTTGCCGCTCTTCTGTACGATGATGTTGGGGTTGATACCCGCCAGGAGCACCATCACTGCTGCAAAGATGTCATCAACTCCAGGAGGAGGCTTACTCATCGTCTTACAGTTGCCGAGATCGCGTTTGTCGAGCGAGTCGAGGGCAGCCATGGCACGCATGAGTGCAGGCTCGGCTTGCTCCAAATCCTTTGCACAGGACGCCTGTTGGACAGCGACCTCACTTTGAATCGCAGCTACCTTCTGAGCCTCAATTACGGCCTTGGCGTTCTCCTGTTCGACCACCTCCTTCTCCTTCGACACATTCTCAGCGATACCAGCAGCCACCGTTCTCTTCTCCTCAGCACTCTCAAGCATGATCTTTAAGTTAGCCTCAAGCTCCACCACGTCCGCGGCAGCCTTGACCAGCTTCTCCACACCGTTCTCAAGGCGATGCACACTCTGGTCTTGCAGAGCGCGTTTCTTCTCAAGCAGAGTCCTGTACAGTGAATTCATTTCCAGATAGCTCTTAGGGGTAGTGTACACATTCTTCCCCTCATTCTTCTCAAACTTAGCACACGCCGTGTTGACTGCGCCGAAAGCCAGAGGCATATAGGTCTCAACAGCCAACTTGATGTTCTTGTCCTCGATAGGAACCTGCGCTAGCAGAGATTTTCCCACAGATGCAAGAGCTTGCTGCGGCCAGGGCTGGAACCAATCGATAACCGTGCAGTTACTCAAGGCCGGGAACCTCGTAGCACGAGTTCTCAAAGAAGGGCCCACGGGCGAGAAGCAGAGGCAACAGTGAAGATTCTCCTTGATCTTGGAAATGAAGTAACTCCACACAGCCGAAGGCTCTGAGGAGTATCCAGCACCCTTGGCCTTGTTGGTCAACGAGTTGATGATTCCATCTCGCTCGTCTCTGTTGTACAAGTCGGGTATATTGCCACTACTGAGCATATCGTTTAAGTAGATCATGAACTTTTCGTTGATGATCTGCGTGTCGGTTAGCAGGAACAACACACCCTCCATCTTCAGACCAGCCTTGCTGTACATGGCCTGGACATCGGCACGGAAATCATTCATGGTATAGGTAGGGTTGACACTTATTGACATCAATGCGTAGCCGCAGACGTGCGCAGCGAGCTTGGACAACGATTGCTTACCAGAGCCACCAACGCCCACGAGCAGTGCATGTCCGCCAGTTTGCTTCACGATGCGCACAATGCGGGCAACGTGCAACACGGCATCGTCGAAGAGGACCAGATTCATCTCAGCATGAGTTTCGTTGTAATCAGTCAGTCCAGTCTCCAGGGTTTTGCGCAGCTCATCGAGAACTTTGCCCTGCTCGTACTGCAAGTCGTCGCCGGCGTTAGCACCGTCAGCAAAGTGACAGAAGACCAGAGGCTCCGGCTGCACACCACCGCCAGAAATGTAGAACCTGGTCAAGTTAAATTGCATAAATGTCTTCTTCGCCTGGTTTTGCATGATAGTCTTGAAGCGAGCCAGATCATCGTAGCTCACGAGACGATCACCGTAAACACGCTCGGATTCGTGCAGCCACAAGCATACGAATTTCTCTGGTTCAGGGAAGTTGCTTGGTGTAGCAACCAGTAGGCCCTGGAACACATTCGCAAGGTGGCGAATATTAAACTCGTAGTGGAAGTTAGCAGCCGTCTTACGGAAGTTCTCGGACACTTCCTTGTGCACCGCCAATGCACCTTTGATGAGAGCAGATGCAATTCCTTGGACGGAGTTCGCAAATCCTCCATTGCTCAAGTGGCCCAGCAAAAACGTCTCATAAATTGTCATGAGCGAAGTAGCACTAGGCATCGCCACGGCGAAAGTGCTGAAGTGGCGTTGGAGACGTGGGTCCACGGCGAAACTACCTGCGGTTGGGTTGAGTGCGGCGATGTAATGACAGTCGTCAACGTTCTTAAGAGCCAACTTCTGCTGGTCGTACCAGTGTCCGTAGTCGATGTGCTGGCGCAGCAAGGCAATGCTGCTCTGCGTTCCGTACTTGTCGACCTCGGGGAGGTTAAGATCGTCAATGAAGTAGATCATCTTCGCTCCTCCAGGAGGGCCGAAAGTGGAGCCTGTGCGCTTTTGCAGAGGCGCCTCAAGACTAGTGAGTAGAACAGCCGCACTGGTGTAGAAGTTCATATTCACAGTTGTGTGAATGTGCGCCTCGGGACTGCAGTTGCCAAGCATGCCGTTGACCAGCGCCGTTTTACCGGTACCGGCAGGGCCAGCGAGCATCACGTGGGAGCCATTCTTGACAAGTTGATCCATCCAGTAAAGAACCGACGCAGTCTCCGCGGTGGGCACAGTAATCTCAGCCATATTCATAACACTGGAGTCGAAGTCAACCGTTCCGAAGGCTGGAGAGCTCTTCCAGCTATCGAACTTGTTGGTCTTATTGTCCAGCCAGTAGTCGAAGATGGTGTCTCTGCTCGGAATCTTCACCTGCTTGTTGAACTTCGCACGGAACCAGTCACTGAATGCCTTTCGGTGGTCCGTACCATCATCAGAGATAGTCAAGACGGAACCAATGCCCCAGATCAGACAGAAGACAAAATTCGTCTCGAAGGCCGCGTCATCAGTGACAATTTGGCGTGTCAACACTGTATCCAACAAGCGACACACCGCGCACACGATACTTATATCGTTCATTTGTACCACACTCTGGCAGTAAGTAACGAAGTATCGCAGGCAGTCTGGGACATAGTTTGTAAACATGTCGTGAATCTTCTCACGGTCCTGGTCCTCAAACAGAGTCTCGGGCTTGCCTCGTACCCAGCTACCAATGATACTCCTCCATTGGCTGCCACCGTCCGTACTAATGTAAAGGATACCAGCGCGGCTCACTGTGGCGGGCGTAGCATACTTGAGGTCTCTGATCTCGAAGATCATGCGCATATAGTGCTTCAGGGGAATACGCTCGTTCGAGGCGAGGGTGAGCATCTTATTATCGTCCATGACACTGTTCATCGACTCGATCCAGTTAGCATCGAGATCTCCATCAAGAATAATCCACTTGGGCTTCTCGTCCGGAATTCTGCCGACATCGCGCATAATACACGACAGCAGGCCATCCTTCCACTCTCGGCTCGCCATGGAAATGTGTCCGTAGAGGTCCTCAGTGGGCATCACCTTAGGGTTCAGGTCCTTCGCCATCACTTTCTGGTCAGGGTTGCGCTTTGTCTTGGCAGCCTGGAGCATTTTCCAGGTGGTAGACTTACCGGCGCCTGGGGGGCCCATGATGAAGACACAATGACGAATATCCAACAATTCGTCGAGCTGCATTACCTTCAGAGTGAAGAATGGGTCAGGCCACAGACCAGCAGACTCGCAAGCAACGGTGACACATTCGGATAGCTCCTCGTCGAAGACGCGAGGAGGATTGAGCTCGGGGAAGAGATCATTCAAAAGTCCGAAGAATACGACTTCATCTGCCTGGACAATCTTAGGGATATTGAAATCACGAAGTGCACGCATCAACAGAGCATCTTCAGCAAGATTGGGCTCGGCACGCTTCAGCATACCAGCGACCACCAGCACAGACTTCACGGCACGCAGACCCCAATCGTAATGCATCTGCTTGGAAAGCAGCTCGGACAAAAGGGTGTAGAGGCCATAAAACTTAGAGGCAAGGAGCTTGGCCGTGAGGAAGCCTTCTGCCATGAGCATGTTCTCACAAATCAAGACGAGATCGGGCACAACCACCGTGATGGGGCGGAACAGGGCCTTCAAGCCCTCCGGCAACTCGGAGCGGCCTAGATAACCAGGGTTCATGGTAATGAACGCACCGCAAGTGGGGTCCAAAGCAACAGTGTCTCCCTCGACAGTGACCTTGTGGGTCTCATCTTTCTTCTCATCGTATGCCTTGAGGGCATCACACACACTCTTGAACTGCACGGAGCACACGGACAACACCTCGGGAATGAGGCGATTGAACTCGTCGAAGCAGCCCCACGAGCCAGACGCCGCAAGTCCCTTGAAAATGTCTCCCATAGACTGGAAATCCATCTCTGGCGAGCAGTTGAAAACGTAGCAGCACTTGCCTAGGGCATTGGCAAGATCCTTAGTCGTCTCGGTCTTGCCAGTTCCAGCGGGACCAGCAGGGGCGCAACCCATCTTCAAGTTCAAAGCTTGGGTGGCAGTCACGTAAATGCGGTCGGTAAGTGGAGTAACCACCAAACGGGGGCCATTTCCCAAGTACTCGAATCCATAATCGAAGGCTGCATCACAAATCTTGAACTCCGCAGTGCAGGTAACGTTGGAACCCTTGGCAACGTCGGTCTTGAAACGAGGACGCAGCTTAGACTGCCACTGGAAATCGGACGGCAGTATCACATTCTCACGCACCAAAATCTCCAAGATGTCACGATTATGTGCATCAAGAGTGATCATACACATCACACGCTGGCGGTCAGGCTTCGACAAAGGAGATTGTGTCAGCTTGATAAGATCGGCCAGTTGTGTCTTGGTAAGATCGGCAATCTTCACAATGGATTTTATGTCTTTGTTCATGCCAGCCTCAACTGTGCGAGCGAAATCAATAGCCGCCACAAGTAGTACGATTTGCGAGGGATCCAACGATTCGCCCTTAGAATCTTTCTGCATCATCCACTCGACACGGCTCTTGGTTGGGTAGCGTGCCATAGACGCACTCAAACACTTGGAGAGTGTGAAGATTTGTGCCAACAAGAGTGACAGGAGATAGGCCTCGGCCTTGCCGGTGAGCTTCACGACAGGATCAAACTTGACTACCTCCTTACCCACACCGGAGAGCCAATGTGTGGCAAGCGGGCGGTCGGCGCCAGCGGCTCTCTCCAGCCTGATCTCGGCAGTGGTGAGTAGAATCTTGTCCACCTGCACCAGCACCTTGGTAGGCTGTGAGCTGTTCGAGAGAAGGTCCAACAAGTCTGCCTCTGACATGAAGTAGAATCGGGGGAACTGGCGACGCTTTCCATCCAAAAACTCAGACAGAGACTTCTTACACAAGTCCTGCTTCACTTCCAGAGCTTGGAGTTTATCCATGAGCCCGGGCGCCTGGCACGCCAACTTCACATTACGTGTCTTCCATGCCTTCTGCAAAATGAGTCTGACTTGAGAGTCAATATCCGAGAAGCGAGCTGCATCTTCAGGTAGCTCACGCTTCACTTCCTCAGACCCGATAAACAAGGGCTCGAGGTAGGACCAGGTACGCTGGATATCGCCAATCAACTGCACAATGTCACTGACCAGGCCAAGCGAGCGCTGCCATTCAGAAGCCTCCGCCTTAAAGTGGCCATAGCGACCGCCTACGATCGACTGCACGGACATCTGGTCAGACTCCAACGTCTCGACCTGCTCGTCTTCGAGGCGAAGCAGTGGCACATCTGTGTCCTTGTAGAAAGTCATGCTGAAGTTGACAGCGGTCCAGGTCACGTCCAATTGCTTCAAAATTTCTTCGTGCTTGGCCTCTTTCAGTGCCTTCTCGGCGATCTCCTCGACATCATTCGAGTGCACGTGCAATTCCATCTCCAGGAGATCTCTCAATGTCATCTGGGGATTCTTGTTAGGAAGAGTAAATTCCTTCTTAACAACATCCATGAGCTCGCGCCAGTGCCTCTCGCGCATAGCAGGTGAACGCAATGAAACGAGGATGGGCACAGTGACCACGAACTCCTTGCAGGTCTTGTCCAGTCCCTTGAACGCATCGGATGGGCGCACCGTCTTTGGCAGCTTACGCAATGTCATTACAAGATTCTTCGAGATATCCTCAAGGGCGTCGACATCAAGGCCAGCCCACATGAGGCTCTTTGCTTGGGTAATCTCAGCCATCATCTGCATAGCGGTGTTCCAGAGGGTGCGGTAATCGTTCAACAGAGAACCCACCTGAGCGATTACCTCGCTTGGGCCATCCATGTCCTGCAGGCACTCGAAAACGTTGGCGATGTGCTTCATCTTTTCCATGACCTGCAGCTGCTGCTCGTGGGCGGTATCGGCAGCATCCAAGATTTGGATGGACTTGGTAGCACCGGTGGCATACAAAATGTACTCCGCTGCCTGAGCCTTCTCAAGGTAACCCTTGACGTGGGTTTCGTATGCAGCGATATCATTACGGATCTTGCCGCCGTGAGCGCGCATCATAGGGGAGATCTTGTTACTAATCTGAGGCATCTCACGCAGAATTTTTTCCCACTCAGCCTTACCGTCCGCAAGAGCCCTCTCAAGGCCAGGCAACGTAACATCTTGTTCGCGCAGGTAGCTGATGATGCACTCTGATCGATCCACGAGGAGAGTGGTGTCCTTAGCAGCGGTTTGGGCCTTGATCAAACTCTCCTTGACGTTCATCAGCACGCGGATCTGCTCCTCATTGCTCCACGAGTCATCCCTGACGCGCACAAAGATGGCCTTACTCGTAGACGCCGTGAACCTCTCCAAGTGCTCGATGTCTTTCTTCAAGGCCTCTTGAATTAGCTGTCCAGACATGCGGTTGTTCTCTCTTGGTGCCTTCGCGTCGAACTCAATGATGTCTCCGGAACCACGCACAGGTCCCGCCTCGCCACCGAACGTTCCCATGAAATCAACTTCCACCTTGTACTTACCAGGGTGTTTGACGGTGTAGGTAACGAGGTACGTTCCATTATTCATATCGTTCACGCGCACTCCCGCAAGACGCGTAAGCGCACCATCATTGGCCTCGTCAAAAGCTGAGACGACCACAGAGAATTCGTCTCCTCCAGTTGTGCGGTTCAAGGTATCGGCGTCACGAGCTTGAATGACAAAGCAGGTTTCTTCATTGATAGTACAGCCACTGATAAGACCAGGGCCAAACATAATACTCTGTGGAGCATTGGTGACCGAGAAGAATGAGAACCTCTGGTAAGTGGTGGTGAAGGAATCACCATCAAGGGCAACACGAACGTCTACTACACCTGTAGGAAACTTGGTAAAGTCAGGACTTGTGCAAAGAATCTTAGTCTGAGAGACGTACACGCCCTGTACATCGACACCTTGTTTCGCATTGCCGAACCGAATTACCACATCTTGGGTATTGATGAAATCAATACCGATAATGGAGATCTCCGTGCCTCCTGTGACGGGACCCATGTGCGGGTCCATGTCCGTGATAGCGTAAGGAGGTCCGACAATATTTCCGACATCAAGAGTGTACAGGTCTCCATGCCATTCAGTAGACCATCCTCCGAATACAAACAGTCTCGATCCCTTGGAGTCGTACGTCATGCAGGTGTCACTCCTGGGCACAGGCGACTTGCCTTCAATCTGTGGGGTCATCCAGCGGCCGCTGCCAGTATCTAAAATCCTCGCGGACGCCTGTGGCACGCCTAGTCTATTCTTATCGTCCACAAGGCCAGTCAATCCACCAAACGTAAAGATCTTCCAGGTTGGGATAGCAATCACAGAGCATGCGGCCAGGTTCCACGTGGGCTCAGCCAAATCACAAGACAGCTTTGTCCACAAGGGAGGGTCAGCTTCTGTGTCCAGCATGTGCAAGTCGTTGAACTGTGTGGTGCTGTTCGAGCCACCGAAGATGTAGATCTTTTTATCTACCTGGGCAGCTTGGTGTCCAGTGCGTTTCTCGGGAGGGGTTCCTTTCGCGTTAATCCTCGTCCATGTCCAATTCACGAGATTTAACGCAAACAAGTCGTCCAGATCACGACGTGAGTATCCCAGGCCACCATAGCCACCAAATATATACAGAAGATCTCCAATCAGAGTAGCGGTGTGTCCTCCTCTAGGTGACGGAGAATTAGCCCAGACACTCTGCGCCAACTGAAATGGCTGAGAACAATCCTGATTGTGGCCCTTGTTAGGCTGCCTCCATGCATAGGCCACAGCATCAAATACCCATACATCATTCAAACGGTGTTCTGAAGTATGAAAGCCTCCAAAAAATATCAACTGCGTGTTATCAAACACTGTGGCAGTATGCTTCCAACGAGCCAGAGGGACGTCCTCCCCAGCAGGACGGACACGCTCCCATTCCATACCATCGCCGCTAACGAGCTGCAAGCGGAATAGCTCCTTTGAAGAAGCAGAAATGGTATCGCCGCTGTCCTCAGGCGCATCCGGGTCGGGAATTTCATGGATGCCTCCGAACAGAAACGCACTCGTGCCCACCACGTTCATGGTGTGCCCGGAACGAGCACACGGCCGATTCTTATCTAGACCCTTTTTGGCCTTGGTCTCATGCCTCACCCAGGCTATGGGCTCCGAGTCCTCATTCGTCAGTACCGTCGACATCGATCGAGTCTCCGATTCGATTCACGGCCACTTATAACGAATCAGGAATCAACAAAACCCGACAGACACAGACCCTTCTATTAGGAACAAGACTAGTTGAGTTGAAATGCCACTCACAGGCAGATTCACTCCTCACAGAGCGCGTACAGGCCCCGATTTTTGATCTCGTTATCTCGTCCAGTACATTTTTTGTCATAACGAGGTACAAAAGCCTCAAAACCCTCTTTTGTACGTTTTGGTCGATGTGCGGCAGTTCTGCACCTAGGTTTACGTAGCAGCCTTAATATTTTGGCACGGTACCTTATGTATTCAAATAAGTGGCATCTGTAATTATTGAGGAGTCAAACATGAAGGTCCAAGGTCTGATCATCCTTCTGAGCATTTCTTTGTTAGCCCCGTTGCATGCTCTGTTGTTGACTCCGCAGTCTTCAACTCGCCGTTCGCCGCGCTTATCTCAACAGGCTCCTTTGAGTGGTCGTCTTTTTCGACTCCATCAACAAGCCCCCCGTGTGATCCCTGGCAACATACTTGGAAGTTCTAGTGGTGGGTTCAATGTTGTGATGACGCGGGTCCTTCCTTTCGCATCCAGTCCTCTCCATGTGCAGGCTATTGGTGTGAATATGCTGTTTGCGGCACTGATCAAGTTAAAGGGCACCAAGTCACTCACCAACAATGGTTTGTTTCACTCATGCTTGCTTGGAGTTGGGCTTTGGTCTACGATGGGGTTTCCTGGTTGGGCTTATGGTGTGGTCTACTTTATCCTTGGGTCGTTAGTGACAAGGGTTAAGATGGACGAAAAAAAGGCTCTGGGTATTGCCGAAAAGAGAGACGGCGCGAGGGGGCCCGAGAATGTATGGGGAAGTGCAGGTACTTCGATGTTGTGTGCACTCGCTATTCGGTTCCTGAACATGGGGGATGTGATGACAGCTTCACTGAAGGTCGCATTTACCGCTGCCATGGCGACGAAACTATCCGACACGTTCGGTTCGGAAATAGGCAAAGCCTATGGCAAAACATGCTACCTCATCACGGATTTTAAGCTCGTACCCCGTGGCACCGAGGGTGCGGTGAGCTTGGAGGGAACATTGGCGGGGGTGATAGCGTCTATCATTATGGCATATGCTTCTAAAACGTTAGGGCTTATCAGCTGTGGTAAGGATATAGCTGCTGTTCTCGTGTCGGCATTTGTGGCGACCACCGCCGAGTCATACATCGGGGCTATTTTCCAGGACAGTGTCCCTTGGTTGACCAATGAGCTTGTCAATTTCATCAACACCACTATTGGAGCTGTGGTTGCATTTTTGTTAGTCGCGTTCTTTCGCTAGTCAGCTGGTTTGTTGCTATTTTTCATTCGATTACACGTGTGAACAAAGAAACAGTCTTATTGAAGTAGTGGGTTAAAGAAGGTCCTTGTCTGCGTCGTCGACGCGTGTGTTTTTGACGCTATCTATTTCATCAGCTCCCGCTCCTTCTCCTCTTTCTCCTCGCTCAGCATACATCATATCCTGTAGCTCTGAAGCCTTGACAGTTGATATGGAACTGCAGTACTTGACTAAACGTTCTCCATCCGTGCTACTCGTGACGACGCCATCAGCCCCTTCCACATCATCGGTGAGAAGTGACTCCGGTACAGTGTTTATTTCTTTGAGTGCCCCCATGACGCCTTTTAGGAACGAGCCAACAGGCTTACTCTTCGTCTCGTGGTATATCTCCAGACTTCCCACCACCTTTTCGAGCATGTCTAGGTCCTTCTCTATACTCGGCACGACACGATCAACGAAATTATCGACACAGTTGTAGATATAGGCCATCTCCTCGCTGCGCGCCACAGTGTTCATCCTGACAAAGTTCCCCTCGACCTCTGCGGCCATCTCGGTCACGGCAGAGGCCAGTATGGACGCCTCCTCAACATCTCTGACAGCCTGGTGCGCCGAATCCCCATCGTTTGTGGCCCCACTCATCAATAGAGCGATCAATCCGTCATCGTCATCAAAAGAAGTACAAATACAATAAATCCGTCGAAAATAGTACCGAACGAAACCCAAAAAGAGTTGAGAGGGTGTAACACGTTCGTACACGCTATTCTTTTGCAGAACTGTACACACGATGCAGCGCTTGGAAGATAACGCGACGCCCATGGCCGTGGGTATGGCCGTAGTCGGGTATTCTCTGTGTTCATCGACCCTGTTGTTGGCAAACAAGATGGCCATCGAGTACTTGCCTTACCCTTCCGTGGTTTCATTCATCCAGATCATATCGTCGGCGGTCGCCGTGATGACCCTGAAACTGCTCGGAGTCAAGGTCGATGGATTGGAGTGGTCCAAGGTGAAGGCATACGGCATGTACATTGTTGCTTTCGTCTCGGCAATTTACGCGAACATGCAGGCTCTGCAGGCCTCCAATGTGGAAACCGTCATTGTGTTCCGCGCGTGTTCGCCTATTGCCGTGTGTGTCATCGAGTTTTTGTTTATGGGGCGCACGCTGCCCACCTCACGATCCACTCTGAGCCTGTTGACGGTAGCAGGTGGCGCTATTTGGTATTGTATGAGTGACTCTGAGTTCATTCTCAACGGCTGGAGTGCGTACTCGTGGGTCAGCCTTTATTTTGTTTTGATCACTTTTGAAATGACGTATGGCAAGAAATTGACTTCTTCTGTGAAGATGGACTCGGTGTGGGGACCCGTGCTGTATTGCAACTTGTTGGCGGCAGGGCCCATGTTCCTCCTTGGATACACCGCTGGAGATTTTGATGACATTGGAGAGAAACTGCTGGAAATGCCCGCGAATGGCATCATGGTTTTGCTGTTCTCTTGCGTTGCCGGGACACTCATTGGCTACACAGGGTGGCTTTGCAGAGGAATGGTCAGTGCCACTTCGTACACCCTCGTCGGCGTCGTGAATAAGTTCCTGACTGTCCTCCTCAACGTCGTAATGTGGGACAAGCATTCGACCCCCGGTGGTATTCTTGCCGTGTGCGTCTGCTTGGGCGCAGGAGTCTTTTACCAGCAAGCGCCCCGCAGAGACGAGCAGCGGAAGGAGGCCGGTACTGCCGCGGACAAAGAGAGGCTACTTGCCGAGAACAAGGCGTAACCAAACTAACCAGTTTTAACTTATTAAAAAGATTATTAAATAACAAACGAAGCAGTAGATAATTTGTGTAAATGATCGGGTTGTTCTCTCTCGTTATAGGTGGTAGCCATTGTCTGCTCAAAACCACTCAGTCATATCAAATTTGAGATATGTATTACAGGCAGCAGGAATCCAGCCGTCCCCAGTGCCACTCTCGTAGGCTGCGTATACGGTCAAATCATTGGGGGAAAATGCAATGCTTAGGACGTTGTCTGCATGACCATCGAAGGGCAAATTGCATGTGAATGGCTCGTTGTCTTGAATGCCCTTCCCTCCCAGAATAGCGGTAAGGTTCACCATTTGCTCAGGGCCGATGAGGGTGTTTGTCGCCTCGTAGTTATCGAGCATGGGTGGGACAAGGTTGTACCTGAACTGTGAGTCGGTGTAGGCACCGGAATTGTTCCACATGTAGTGCTCTTGAGTGTAAGGATCATACCCGTGATTGGTTCTCCACACTGCATCGGGGCGAGGGTCACCGTTGTCAAGGGCTGAGTCAGATTCACGTGGGTCCATGTCTTTGAAAACAGCAGTGTTGTGCCACATGGTCTCCAACACCACCATACTGCCATCATTGGCGGAGCCAATGCCGTGGTTGAACCCAACCGTGTTTCCAGTCTCGTTCCACAGTGTGAGCGCCTCTTCGTGACTCTTTGCCTTCTCCATGATGTAGCGCAGTCTCAAAATCCAGCCAAACCCTTCAAACGTGATATCATTTGATTCCAGATTCGCCTCGTGCATTGTCAAGCCAGCTTCACTCATCCCGGCAATGGATCCCCAGAGTCCACTCCAGCCAATTTCAGCGTGAGCATAGCCACCTTCAGGATGGTGAACAATGATCAGCTTGTGCTTCGCAACACCAGTATCGGACATCCAGTCTAAATTACGACCGGTAAACAATTTAGACTCCGCAGTGCGTGAGCCCCACGCTCCAATCATGGAGCAGCCGAACCCGCGGGGCTTCGATTTATCTCCGAGTTCGAAACTCTCCCACTCCTTCATCATCTTATCTAGAAAGGCCTGCTCTTCAGCGTCGAAGATGCTGTCGTCCTTGTTGTTATTGCGGTGCTCGTTCAGGATCACAAACTTCATGTTTGCGAGCGTAGAAGGTAAGTTAGCCATGACCTGCCCACGCTTGGCAATGGAACCGATGTCTTTGATGAATCCTGAGTAACCAGCTTTCCTCCCTCCGTCACTGAGACCTCTAAATTCTTCATTGAACTCGTCCGGTAGCTCCTTGCCGAGAAAGTCTGCGTACTGCTTATCGAGGATTTTGCACATTGCGCGGGCGGCAAGAGGCTCCCACCATTCATCTCCCAATAGGGCTTTGATCAAACCCATGAATGAATCGTGGTACTCCTTGGCCAACAAGAATCCAGTATCAAAGCCCGCCTCGTATGAGTTAGACGTAAGATTCAGTACACGAGGCAGCCCATCGTCTCCATACGTAGCATCGCCCGCCGTAGCAGCAACCTCATAGAGTTGAGATCCGTAGGGACCAGTAGAAACAAGTTTCTTCGTACCTGTTGTGTCAATAATTGAACTCCCCGGCAACGCAGATGGCACCGGAGTCTGGCTAGCGGCCAGACCAGCCACACAAGCAATGAATAAGAACACCTGCGAGATCATACTGACCCAATGTGTGAAAACCTCACTCATTCTCACCAAATGTGTCATTGTGACAGACTACGTTATCTTTGAAAACGAGACCTCCTATAGGAGCTAGCAGTGACGTAGTCGGGCATGGAGGCGATCGACGAAATCAAGGAGCCCGACGATGGTCCGGTTGGCGCGGAAGAGTTTCCAGAAAAGCAAAATGAAGATGCCGGCGGCCTCACAACCGCAGAAGCAGCTGTGATGGATGAAGAAGGGGATCAAGGCGCAAATGGAAAAGACGAGGACGACAAAGAGAAGGCCGAAGCAGATGGGGAGGGGAAGGAAGACGGTGCAGTAGCAGAGGAAGAAGAAGAGGATAGCTACGACGATCGTGAAGGCATGGTAGTCGATGGCTTCCGGTGTCCGATGCACCTTCTTACCAAGATCTCTCCAATGGAATTTGAGGAGATGGTACATCTATTTCAGACTTATGACGCGAATGGAAGTGGTGATATCGATAAACATGAGGCGCGCAAAATCCTACTTGCACTGGATATGGATGCAACCCTGGAAAAAGCGGAGGAGTTCATACGCATGGTGGACGCCGACGGCTCAGGGGAAATCGATTTCAACGAGTTCTGTGAATTTATTAGGTTGGTCAAAGATGGCGACGAAAGGTTCAAAGCGTTTGATGATATGATGGATGCAGTCTCGGAGACACCTTTAGGTTTGCTTGAGAAGAGTGCCAACACGCAGGGGTTTGAGCTCAAGTTTCAGACCGTGGAGGTCAGAGAGGCAACCGCGGCTAACCCGCCCATTACAGTTGTGGAGTTGCTGATGACTGGTACGTGGTGGGAGCGTGATGAGAAGGGAAACGCAGTCGGAACGTACATGACTCGCAAGTTCCAGGGTTTGGGGGTGAACCACCGTGAGGCAAAGTATACTGCCGCTTCCGCCGCAAATGTTAAACTTCGCCAAATGATGCCTGGAGTACAATTCAAGGAGGGAGATTTCGATGATCAATGGTATGAATGGATTGACACCAACTTGGAAAGGGGGGTGAATCCAATGCAGATCGTGAAAATCCTAGCCGACAAAGGTTTCCATGCTTATCGCAATGACGCCCTGATGCAGCGCATTATTACGTGGCAAAGCTTTGACATTTTTCTCGCGCGAAATGGTAATGATTTCACACTGGAAAATTCCACCATTATTGATCATAAATTCGCAAACTGGGTGGAGGTATGCAG